>PDWJ01001714.1_pt1 | contig 35093 bp, 29 predicted proteins | sample 1430881 | NCBI WGS metagenome assembly PDWJ01 (sample SAMN01162460, study PRJNA174530) | Oral metagenome, whole genome shotgun sequencing project. | biome: Marine environment; feature: Marine mammal; material: Swab sample of the gingival sulcus; isolation source: swab sample of gingival sulcus...
GAGCACCGCCGCTGAGCGGCTGCGCTGGGGCGAGCGGCTGCTGGACGCCGCGACCCTGCGCGAGGTCTTCGGCCGCGAGTGGGGGCACTGAGCGGCGCCGCGCCTCGCCCCAAGGGCGCTGCGCTAGGCACCAGCCTTGCTCACGGGCGCCGCTCGGCCGGCAGGGTCGTAATGTCGACACCGCATAGCTGGCTGAGCTTGAAGACGAGCAGGTTGTGCTCGTGAACCTGCTGCAGGTAGCCGGCCTTCTTGCTGTAGAACTGGACCAGGGCGTCCATGACGTCGCGGAAGTTGCCAAAACCCGCGTCGTAGAGGTCCCAGTTGGCCGTGAGCCAGCCCTGGGCGCTCTTCTGGGAGCGGCGGAAGACCTCGACGAGCTTCTGCTTGTTCTCGAGCTGCTGGTAGACGCGCCGCACCTTCAGCTCCGCCATGAGCGCGGCCGCCTCGGCCTGGTGCTTGGCCCGACGCGCCGCGGCCCACGCCTCGTCTGCCCTGGCAGCGCGGCGCGGGATGTCGAGGTTCCAGCGCAGGCCCACGAGCCCCGTCACGGGGAGGTCAGCAAGGATGTCCGTGGCCACGGTCAGCTCCTCGCCGAGGGTGTTGTCCTCGTAGCGGATCTCACCGATGAACACGAGGTCGGGCCACAGCTCGGCGTCCTTCTGCTCGGCCAGGGCGCGGCGGGCGTCGCGGCCGGCGCGGGCCACACGCAGATCGGGCGCGTTGTCCCGCATCAACGCCAGGTAGCGGTCGATGGGCGCGAGCCTCACCTCCACAGGGCGGAGCTCCTTGACGTCGGGGACCGGCGCTGGGCCGTCCTTGCGGTCGACCAGCAGGCGCATCCCCGCAGCCGACACCGTCATGAGCTCGGCGTTCTGGGCGCTCATCACGTGGAAGTCCGCCACCCGCGTGCGCAGACGCAGGTGCTCGGACTGGTCGTAGTCCGGCGAGTCCTCGACCTTGAGGCGGTCGAGGCGCGCCTCGGCCTTGTTGAGCCAGCTCTCGCCGTCGCTGATGATGGCGTCCAACTCGCCGGCCAGGATGCGCCCGTTCCACGCCTCGGCGGCACGATAGCGCAGCTCCCAGCGGGCGACGTCAACCCGGGCGCGGCCGACTTCCCGGCCGAGGGCCGCCGCCTCTTGCAAGGCCGCGATCTTGCCGAAGGTCCACAGCGGCTGCACCAGCGACAGCTTCACCTGGTAGAAGATGCCCCACTTCGACCAGTTCAGCTCGGTGTTGCCCTCGGAGTCCTCGGTCAGCTCCGGAAACGGGACGACGCCCGCGTCCAGCTTGATGGCCGGGAAGTAGGCCCAGTCCGCCTGGCGGAGCTTGGCCTCGAACACGTCGAGGCCCGCGCGGGCCGCGCGCATCAGGGGGCTGTTCGCCTCGACCTCGGCGATGAACTCCTGCCAGCTCAGGGCCGGCGGCGCCTCGGGGGACTCGGCCGGAGGGCCGCCCGCGGGCTCGACGGCGCCGGCCGGCATACAGACACCCAGCGCCGAGACCAGGAGCAGGGAGAGGGCGAGGTTGGACACAGGACCTGCGGGCATGCGACGTCACCAGGGCGTGGGTCGAGAGGGCGCCGGGACTGTACCCGACGCGCCGCCCCGCCTCTAGCACGACGCCGGCTCAGCCCTCGTCGTCGGTGCCGACCTTCCTGTCGGTGCCGACCTTCTTTTCGATGCGGGCGATGAGCGTGTCGAAGCCTTTGGCCTTGATGATGCGCTCGAACTGGCGGCGCCAGTTGAGGGCCATCGACACCGTGTCGATCTCGAAGTCCGTCACGAACCACCGGCCCGGGTCGGCGCTGCCGCCGAAGGTGAAATAGTAATCGACGTCGGCAGCGACCTTCTTGCCCTTGACGGTCGTGAGCACCTTGGCCTTCTGCTTGTCTTCGCCGATGAAGACGGCCGTGTCCTCGCGGTAGGCCACCTCGAAGGCGGTCTTCGGCTTGAAACGCTTGGCGTAGACCTTGACCACGAGCTTCTTGAAGCGGTCCATGAAGAGCTGGCGCTGGGCCTTGGTGAGGTTCGGCCACGAGTGGACCAGCGTGCGCTGGGCGAACGCGTCGTAGTCCATGAGGTCGTCGAGGTAGGTGGTCATGATCGCGATCAGCCGGTCCTGATCCTCGGCCTGCTGCGTCGCCTCGGCGATCCCCCGGTAGACCGCGGCCACGCGCGCCTTGGGATCCATCGGAGCCTCACCCTCGGGGGCCGCGGCCGCCCACGCCGATCCGGCGAGCGCCACCGTCATCACCAGCGTCGTCATCGAGACCATCAACCTACGCATGTCCACTCCTTGGGAGGCCGTCGCCAGCTCGGATGCTCCGACGGCACATCGCTCGCGTAATTCAAACGGCGCCGAGGCTCAAGCAACCCCTGGGCGCTTGGGTCTGTACCCCGCCGCAGGTCAGGTGTCGCCGGGTCCGGCGCGGCCCTCGACCGCAGGACCTCAGCTCAGGCTCCGCTCCGTCTTCAGGGTCGTCTTGATCTTTACGAGGCGTCGGGTCTGCTCGAGGGTCTGGAGCGCGGCGAGGCAGGTGCCCTCGAAGCCGAAGCCCGACAACAGCAGGTCTCCGCTCAGCAGCACGTTCTTGTAGGCGGTCACGGGCGTGTACGGGCTCGCCCCCAGGGTCTGGGGCAGCGCGCGCTTCATCACCGGCGCGAGGGCCGTCGGGTCGAGGACCGGCCGCCCGCTGACGGGATCCGGCACGATGGCCGGCGAGTCTAGGATCTCCAGGTGATCGTCGAGCCACGGGACGACCGCGCGGATGTTGTCGACGACGGCGTCCACTAGGCGCTCGGCGCCGCTGAGGGTGGGCGCCGCGCCGCGAGACTCGAGGATGGCGCTGGCCTGCAGCACCCCCTCGCCGGGCCGAGGATCGCCGACGATGTGGGCGCCGACGGACGGGCGTGACAGCCACACGCAGTTGGCCCCGCGCAGGCGGGCGGTGGGCTCGCGCACCAGCAGCAGCTCGCCGGCCATCCCCTCGGGGATGACCTTCGGGGCGACGCCCAGGTTGACGGTGAGACGCCAGCCCGACGGCTGGAGCCCGGCGAGCGCCGCGTGGAACCCGTCGACGCGCTGGTCGCGCGGGACGAGCTGGAGGAAGCGCCGCGGCTCCAGGTTCGCGACCACGAGCTCGCAGCCGATCGACTCGGTCCGGTCGGCCAGGGCCACGGCCGTGACCTTGCCGCGCTTTAGGATCAGCTCGCCCGCGACGGCGTCAGGGCGATAGTCGCTCGACTGCTCGCGCAGCTTGCGGATGAAGATCTCCTTGAGCCCGTCGAGGCCCCCCGGGATCCGATAGAGCCCCGAGCGCAGGTGGGTCCACATGCGGGCAGCGGCCAGGGGCGAGGGCGGCTCGGCGAGCAGCCCCGACAGGTGGGACATGCTGCCGAGGACCAAGGCGCGCAGGGCGTGATCGTCCGGCAACTCTCCCAGGGCGGTGTAGTCGCGGTCATCGAGGAGCCTTTCGATCCCCGAGACGGCGCGGCGGTAGGCGGAGCGTCCGCGCAGCCCAGACGGCGGGTAGAGGGTATCGGCGCCAATGGCCTGGTCGGTGGCCCGCGTCGTCTCGCGCGCCCAGGCTTCGAAGCGATCGAAGCCGTCGAGCCGGCCCGGGAGCTCGCGCTCGAGCTCGCGCGCCCACCAGCGGCGATCGCTGACGACGTCTAGGCGGTGGTCGGGCAGGATGAGCTGCAGCGCCGGGTGCAGCGGTCGCGGGCGGTTCTTCATCTCGATGGCCAGCGACAGCTCGCCGAAGACCGCCCCCACGGCAGGGGAGCTCGAGAAGCCGTAGAAGCGCTCGGGCTGGCGCAGGAGCACGTGCCCGCCGCGCTTGTAGGCGTTGGACCTGGCCCCCTGGCCGATGACCGCCACGCGATAGCCGAGGCGCGCTGCGAGCGCCGCGAACATGAGGCCGGCGAGATCGGTGCCGACGACGACGATGTGATACCAGGCCTGCGTCACGGCGGGGAACATACACCATGGGACCGGTCGCGCCCGTTTTCGCGCACAGGGCGCGGCAGGGCGCCACCGTCGTCGCACCCCGAAAGGGAACCACGCAGGCGCGCAGGCACACAGAACCGGACGAGGCCGCCGACCGCCTGTTGGGACTTCCCGCGCGACGCCCGACGCGGTCCGCGGCTGTGCCCCCTGGCCCCAGCCACGCCCCCGTGGCCGCGCCGGGCCTGTCGCCGCCGTAGCTGCGGTAGCTGCGACCGTGGCTGTCCCGCGCGAAGCTCCTCATGTACGATGGCCGCCCCGAGACATCACGCGCGGCCGCCGGCCGAGCGGCGGTCCGTCACCCGCGAGGTCAGGAGAGCCCATGAGGAACGAGCTCCGCGATGCCGCCATCGTCGAGGTGCGCAGTCGCGTCGTCGACGCCTGCATCCGGCAGGTGAAGGTGCCCGGCGGCCTGCCGCTGGACGTGCTGATCAACGACACCCTCTATCACGAGCGCAAGCGCCTCGAGACCGACCGCAATAGCCCCACCCACGCCGAGGACCTGCAGTTCTGGGCGGGCGTCAAGTCGCGCCTGAGCAAGGCCGGCGACGACGAGCAGAGGAAGCTCCTGACCAAGATCGTCGGCCGCTTCACCGAGGAGATCCAGGGCAACTTCTCGCCTTGGGTCTACGGGATGGCCACGAAGGTGCTGCCGAAGGCCCTGCCGATGCTCCTCAACGCGATGAGCCCCAAGCGGCTGTTCTCGCGCGGGATGCCCGACATCGCCGACACCATCAACATCTACGGCGACGTCGCGGCGCTGCGCCGCGCGGACGCTCAGGGCACGGTGATCCTGGCGCCCACCCACTTGTCGAACCTCGACAGCCCCGTCGTCGGCTGGGCGCTGCACCAGATGGGGATGCCGCCCTTCACCTACGGGGCGGGGCTCAACCTCTTCACCAACCCCATCATGTCCTTCTTCATGCGCAACCTCGGCGCCTACCGGGTCGACCGCCGCAAGACCGCGCCCCTCTATAAGGACATCCTCAAGGAGTACGCCACCGTGTCCATGGAGCTGGGCCAGGCGAACCTGTTCTTTCCTGGCGGGACGCGCGCCCGCTCCGGCGCCGTCGAGCAGCACCTGAAGCTGGGGCTGCTGTCCTGCGGCCTGCGCGCCTACATCAACAACATCATCAAGGCCAAGGAGCGGCCAAACGTCTACGTCGTCCCCTGCTCCATCAACTACCACCTGGTCCTCGAAGCCGAGACCCTCATCCACGACCACCTCCAGCGCGAGGGCAAGGCGCGCTTCATCATCGACGACGACGAGTCCTCGCGGCCGCGCAAGATCCTGCAGTTCAGCCAGAACCTCGTGAACCTGTCGAGCCGCATCACCGTCAACATCGGCGCGCCCCTCGACCCCTTCGGCAACCGGGTCGGCGACGACGGCGCCTCCTACGACGCCCACGGGCGCCCAGTCGACATCACCCGCTATGTCGTCGACTCGAGCGGCGCCCCGGTCCACCTGCCCCAACGCGACCGCGTCTACACCCAGGAGGCCGGCCAGGCCGTCGCCCGCGCCTTCATGGCCGACAACCTCATCCTGTCGACCAACGTCGCGGCGTTCGCCCTGTTCGAGACCATCAAGCACGACCACCCCGAGCTCGGCCTCTACCGCCTGCTGCGCACGGGCGACGACGGCACCGGCACCACCGTCTCCGAGCTCACCCGCCGCGTCGACCAGGTCCTCGGGATGCTCTCGCGGCGCGCCGCCAAGGGCGAGATCACCCTCGACCCCGTCACCGTCAAGACCGGCGACGCCTCACTCGTCGTGCAGTCCGCCCTGCGCCACTTCGGCACCTACCACGGGGACCCCGTCATGGTGCGCCGGGGCGACCGGGTCTTCGCCGAAGACATGAAGCTCCTGCTCTACTACTCCAACCGCGTGCGCGGCTACGGCCTCGAGGCCGAGCTCGCCCAGGCCCTCCGGGAGGACGCGCAATGAGCGACGACACCCGCCACGACAAGCGCGCCGCCGTCATCGGTGGCGGCTCCTGGGGCACGGCCCTGGCCCACCTCATGGCCGTCAGCGGCGCCCACGTGAAGCTGTGGCTGCGCAACCAGGCCCGCGCCGACGAGCTCAACGAGACCCGCAAGAACGCGCGCTACCTCGGCGACAAGGACATCCACGAGGGCGTCGAGGCGGTGACCGATCTGGCCGCCGCCGCACGCTGGAGCGAGGTGATCATCGTCGCCATCCCCTCGAACAGCTTCCGCGAAGTCGCCTTCGAGCTCGGCCGCCACACCACGGGCGAGCAGATCCTGCTGAGCGCCACCAAAGGCCTCGAAGCCGAGCACCTCACGCGCATGACCGAGGTGCTGCGCGAAGAGACCTGCTGCCTCAAGGTGGGCGCCATCAGCGGGCCGAACCTCGCCGACGAGGTGATGGCCAACCAACCCGCCGCCACCGTGATCGCCAGCCCCTTCGAGGAGGTCATCTCCAAAGGGGCCAAGCTGCTAGGCGGGCCGACCCTCCGGGTCTACGGCAACCACGACGTCGTCGGCGCCGAGATCTTCGGCGCCCTCAAGAACCCCATCGCCATCGCGTCCGGGGCCGTCGCGGGCCTCGGCCTCGGCGCCAACAGCCTGTCGCTGCTGCTGACCCGCGCCCTGGCCGAGATCTCACGCTTCGCCGAGCAGGTCGGCGCCGCTGCCCACACGGGCCTCGGCCTCGCCGGCGTCGGCGACCTCATCGCGACCTGCACCTCGCCCCTGTCACGCAACAACACCCTCGGGCGCCTGCTGGCCAAGGGGCGCACCCTCGAGGCCGCCCTCGACGAGATGGACAAGACCGCCGAGGGCGTCAACACCACCCACGCCGTGATGCTCCACGCCAAGCGCCTCGGCGTCGACATGCCCATCACCCAGGCCGTCCACCGGGTGCTCTTCGAGGGGCACGCCGTGCGCGAGGCCATGGGCGACCTCATGGCGCGCCGCAGCCGCTACGAGCACAGCGAGCGCCCCATCGACGCCCCGGCCCCCGTGCGCGGCTCGATCATCGAGCGGGCGCTCGTCGGCCGCGCGGCCAAGCGGGGCTGACGCGATGGCCCGCGGCGACTACCGCTACCCCCTCGACCGGACCAACGAGCGCACCTACCCCGACGACTTCGCCGGGCCCATCTACGTCTGGGACATCGACAAGACCTACCTCGCCAGCGACATCGATAGCCTCAAGGGGTTGCTCGCCATCCCGCTGGAGTTCGCCGTCGACAAACGCAACGTCGCCGGCACCGGGACGCTGCTGCGCGCGCTCCGGCGCGGCACCGCGCGGCGCGGCCTGACCGCCTCGAACCCGATCTACTTCGTCTCGGCCAGCCCCCCGCAGCTGCGCTCGGTGCTGCAGCGCAAGATGCTCCTCGACGGTGTCGAATACGACGGGGTGACGTTCAAGAACCAGCTGGCCCTCGTCAAACGCATCAAGCTCGGCAAGCTCCGCGAGCAGATCGGCTACAAGCTCAGCGCGCTCCTGCTCAATCGCCAGGAGCTCCCCTGGGGCGCCCGCGAGAGCCTCTTCGGCGACGACTCCGAGAGCGACGCCCTGATCTACTCGCTCTACGGCGACATCGTCGCCGGGCGCCTGCGCGGCCGGGCGCTGCGACGAACGCTGATGAAGAACGACGTCCGCCGCGAGGACGCCGACTACATCGCTGGCCTGGCCGCGGGCCTCCCCGAGCAGGAGGTCGTCGAGCTCATCTTCATCAACCTCGAAAACCACACCGATCCTGCGCGCTTGTCGATGTTCTCTGCCCTGCTCACGCCCTGCCGCGACACCTTCCAGATGGCCCTGAAGCTCTACGAGGCCGATCACATCACCGCCGACGCGGTCGTCGACGTCGCCCGGACCCTGGTCGAGCGCTACGAGAAGAACCCGCCCTCGCTCCTGCGAAACGCCGCCGACCTGGTCTCCCGCGGAGCCATCGGCCTGCAGACCATCTCGGAGCTCTGGACGGACCTGCGCGTGGCGGACCTGGTCCCCGACTACTTCGTCGTCGACGAGTCGCGCCTGGCCGCCCACCCGCGCCCCGAGCCCCCCGAGCCCGGGCCGATGCTCACGCCGAAGCGGTACCTGTCGGGCTGATCACGTGCACCCGCGAGGGCCACGGCGCCCACATCGCGATGCGCCGGTCGAACGTCGCGAGCTGCGCATCCTCGGCCTCGGCGTGGGCGAGCAGGAGCGCGTCGGTGACCTGCCGGTGGCCCGTGAGGCGACCCAGCGCCTGGCCGTAGAGGGCGGAGGCGAGGGCCGGGAGCGGCCCGAGGGCGCGGTGGCCGGTGTGGGTGACCAGCGCCCTGAGGAGGGCCGCGGCTTCCGCCGGCGTCTTGGCCTCGGCCGTGAGGCGCGGGTGAGACGACAGGCGAACGAAGCCGAGCTCGACGATCGCGTTGGTCGCCCACGCCTCGCCGCCGACGTCCCCAAACCAGCGCGTCGCGGCGTGGTGGAACTGATGATTGGGCCACGCCAGCGCCAACAGCACGTTGACGTCGAGCAGGTAGATCATCCCTCGAGCCCCTCGTCCGCGAGCAGCTCGCTGGCCCGGTCGCCGGGGATCAGCGCCGCCCCTTCGCGCACGTCGAAGGTCGGCAGCCCGGCGTCCAGCGGGTGTTCCCTAAGCGGCGCCTCGAGCCCGCGCCGAGCGAGCTCGGAGATGATGGCGCCGAGGCTCGCGCCGCGCGTGCGGGCGAGCACGCGAGCCGCTTCGTAGATCTCGTCTTCGATGTTGAGCGTGGTCCGCATGCTGTCACCGTGATGACGTGATGCGGCTGTGTCAAGATGCTGAGATCAGCTCGACGGACGCTGGATCAGGTAGGCCTTGACGAAGCCCTCGAGGTCGCCGTCGAGGACGGCGTCGACATTGCTGGACTCGTGGTTGGTCCGAAGATCTTTCACGATTCTGTAGGGGTGCAGCACGTAATTGCGGATCTGGCTGCCGAAGGCGATGTCCTGCTTGGACGCCTCGACCGCGTCGCGCTCCGCGTTGCGGGCCTGCATCTCGAGGTCGAACAGGCGCGCCCGCAGCATCTTCATCGCCTTGGCGCGGTTTTTGTGCTGGCTGCGCTCGGCCTGACACTGCACGACGATGCCCGTCGGCTCGTGGACGATGCGCACCGCCGACGAGGTCTTGTTGACGTGCTGACCGCCCGCGCCCGACGCCCGGTAGGTGTCGACGCGCAGATCCGCCTCGTTGATCTCCACCTCGATGTCGTCGTCGAGGTCGGGGTAGACGAAACACGCCGCGAACGCCGTGTGCCGCCGCGCGTTCGAGTCGAAGGGCGAGATCCGCACCAGCCGGTGCACGCCCGCCTCCGAGCGCAGCATCCCGTAGGCGTAGTCGCCGCGGACCGCAATAGAGGCCGACTTGATGCCCGCCTCGTCGCCCACCTGCTCGTCGAGGAGCTCGAGCTTCCAGCCCTCGCGCTCGCAAAAGCGCGAGTACATCCGAAAGAGCATCTCCGCCCAGTCCTGGCTGTCGGTGCCACCGGCGCCGGCGTTTACCGTCAGGATGGCGTCGCTCTTGTCCTGGGGCCCCCCCAGCATGCGCTGGAATTCGAGCTGATCGAGGAGCCGCCCCGCCTTGTCGAGGGACTCGGTGATCTCCGCCTGGACGGAGTCGTCCTCCTCCAGCTCGCCCAGCTCGACCATCACCCCGGCGTCCTCGATGAGCTTGCGAGGCGCCGCGAGCCGCCCCAACGCATCCTGAAGCGCCGTCCGCTCCTTGAGCAGGGTCTGGGCCCGCTCGTTGTCGTCCCACAAGCCGGGCGCGGACAACAGCGCCTCGAGCTCGCTCAGGCGAGCCTGTTTCGCCTCGACGTCAAAGATGCCCCCTCAGCGCCGCGTGGCGCCTCGTGAGCTCGTGGATGCGGTCTTTGTCAGCGTCGAACATGGCGTCGCTCCCAGCGGCGGCGTCGTGGGCGGACCCCTTAGCACGCAATCGCGGCAACAAAAAGGAGGCTCGGACAGAATCCGAGCCTCCCGGGTGTCGCGGCCGAGTGGCCAGCGCGGCCCCCGACGCCTCGCTAGTTCGCGAAGGGATCGGTGCAGTCGACGCCGGAGATGATCGAGCCGACCTGGCAGTACTCGTAGGTGATGTAGGCGGCCCCGCCGACCTCTTCGTACCAGTAGATGAGGAGCTTGTCCTCGCCGTCCACGAGGACGTGGTCGGTCTCGAGCACGACGCCCGGCGCCCAGGTGCTGTCGCTCGGGTTGGCCTCGAGGATCATCCAGTAGGCGTGCTCGTTGACCTGCTCGCCCTTGTTGGCGCACATGAACCAGCCGGACGCCTCGAAGGTGCTGCCGGTGTCGTCCTGGACCACGAGGTTGAAGGTGTTGCCGTCGATGGTCAGGACCTCTTTGTAGCTGTCGAAGTCCATCACCGGAGGCGAGGCCAGCCCGTTCTTCATCGCGCGGTACACGCCCTGCATCTTCCTCCGACCGAAGGGGCAGCCGTTGCAGGTGTACGTGGTCTGCGAGGTGGTCAGGCCGCACCAGGGGTAGCTGAAGCCGGAGGTGGCCCCGTCGCTGTTGATCCCCGTGCACGCCGCCGCGGGCGTGGGCTCGGTGCAGCTGACGCCGTCGACGGAGACGCCGGTCAGGGCGCTGGTCCCCTCGCTGGTCGTGGTGTCCGTGGGCGTCGTCGTGTCGGTCGGGTTGGTCGTATCCGTCTGAGTGACCGGACCGCTGCTGTCACTGTCACAACCGATGACCGACAGGGCGGGCAGGCTCAACGCCAGGATCAAACGCTTCATCGTTGCCGACTCCTGTGCCCCAGGCTTGCTCGAGGCTGTCTCATTTCAGTTCTGCGGTTGGGGCCGATCCATGGGCCGAGCGGCGAGCGCGACGCGCGCCCCCCCCGATGAGGAGGGCGGTCCGCACCAGGACCGGGGTGTAGCCGCGGGAGTCTAGCGAAACCCGCGCGATGGTGGCAATCAGTCCTGACGAGAATCGATCCGCGCCACGCAGGCAAGGAGGCGAGCCCGCGATGACCCTCATCACCCTGACCGCCGTGGCTACCGGCGGCGCCATCGGCGCCCTGGGGCGCTACGGCGTGTCGACCCTGTTCACCCACGCGGCGCACCGGGGCGAGCTCCCCTTGGCGACGCTGACGGTCAACGTCGCGGGCACGCTCCTGCTCGCGGCCCTCGCGGCCCTCGCCTTCGACGAGCGCGGACTCTCCCAGACCGCCAACCTCTTCCTGGGGACCGGCCTGTGCGGCGCCCTGACGACGTTCTCGACGTTCTCGGTCGAGGCGGTGACCCTCGCGCGCGCCGGCCACCTGGGCACGGCCGCGCTCTACGTCGGCCTCAACCTCGTGCTGTGCTTCGCCGTCGCCGCCCTGGCCTTCGGGTTGCTCTACCGGCCGGCGGGGGGCTGAAGCTGGGCGCGCTCAGCGACAAGCAGCGAACCGTCTCGCCTCACGGAGCGGGGCTCGCCCAACGGCACGGGCGCCCCCCGCGTCCCTCGCTGTATTCGGCGGCGGCGCGCTACTCGGACGCGCCATGGGCGCGCTATTCGGAGGCCTCAGCCTCGGCGATCCACTTGCGCAGGCCCACGGTCTCGCTCTTCTTGTAGCGGCGCTTGTCGGCCTTGCTCAGCTCGTAGTACGCGGCCTTGAGGGCCTTGCGCTGCTCGCGCTTCTTCGCCTTGCGCTCATTGCGATCGCTAATCTGCTTGGTGTTCGCCACGTCGGTTTCCTCTCTCGGTCTGGCCGTCTGTCGAGCCGCGCGTGTGTACAACCGCCGCCGCGTCAGGTCAAGCACGCGACGACTGGAACAACTGGAACATCTCCAACAGCAGCGCCACCCCATAGCCGGTGCCGCGCTCCTCGCGCTCCGACGGGCCCGCGATGTCGAGGTGCACCCACGGCCCCGCGTAGCCCACGAGGTGCTCGGCGACGAACTGCGCCGCGCACGAGGGCTGGGCGTTCATGCGGTTGTTCACCGAGTTCTTCAGGTCGGCGACCTTGCTCTTGAACTCCCGCCGGAAGAGCTCGGGCGCGAAGGGCAGCGGATGGACGAGATCGCCGCTGCGCCTGCCCGCCTTGACCGCGATCTGCTCCAGCTCTTCGTCGTTCGTGATCACCGCGGCGTGGAGCTTGCCCGTCGCCATGAGCTGGGCCCCCGTGAGCGTCGCGATGTCCAGCACCAGGGTGGGCTTGAGGTGCTTGACCGCGTAGGCCACGCCGTCGGCCATCACCAGGCGCCCCTCGGCGTCGGTGTTGTTCACCTCGACCGTCTTGCCCGAGTACATGTGAAGGATATCGTCGGGCCGCGTGGCGCCCGGCCCCACCGAGTTCTCCGCCAGGCACAGCAGGGCGTCGATCCGCTGGGGGTACCCGAGCTTGACCGCCGCCGAGAAGGCGCCCAAAACCGCGGCCGCGCCGCCCACGTCTCTCTTCATCCCCGGCATGCCTGTCTTCGTCTTGATGCTGAGCCCGCCCGTGTCGTACACGATGCCCTTGCCCACCCAGGCCAGGCGCTCCTGGGCGCCGTCGGGGCGGTAGCAAAGATGTACCAGGGCCGGCGGGTGCTCGGCGGCCCGGCCCACGCCGAGGAGCCCGCCAAAGCCGCGCTCCTCGAGGACGTCGGCCCGTAGGACACGACAGTCGACGCCCAGCTCCTCGGCGACAGCCTCGGCGCGCGCGACGAAGGCGGTCGTGGTCAGCACCGACGCCGGCATGTCCACGAGGTGGGCCGCGAGGCGGATCCCCTCGACGGCGGCGTCGATCCGCGCGACGTCCTCGACCGCGCCGTCGGGAGCGACCAGGCCCACGTGGGCTCGAGGCTGCGCGGCGCGCGCGAGCTTGGCGGAGCGATCGCTGAAGGTCGAGGCGGCCCGCCCGATGGCGCAGCCGGCGGCGAAGGCGTCGACCTTGCTGGTCAGCGCGACCAGGACCCCGGTCACCCCCTTGTTCAGGCGACCGTTGAGAGCTGCGGCCAGCAGCTCCGGGCGCCCCGGGCTGTTGTGGCGAGACGCGCGATCGGAGAGCGCGACGGCGATGATCTTCTTGGCCCTAGGCTCGGCGGGGACCCACGTCGAAGTGATCGCGACGCCATCACGGGCCCGCAGCGTCGACACCATGACCCTCCAGACCGCGCGGGCGCCCTCGGGCAGCGCGTCGACGGTGTCCGGCGCGCCGAGGCGGGCGCGGGTGCCGCAGACGATCAGCTGGTCGACCTCATCGAAAGCGGGCGCGGCGGGGCTGAAGCGAAGCTCGGTCGTCGGCATGGGGTCTCACCTCGTCGTGAGCGCCGGACGCTATGCCCGGCCGCAACACGCCGCAAGCGCCATCGGCCGCGGAGCCCGCGCCGTCTCAGGCAGCGGCGGCGCCGCGACGCACGCCAGAGCGTTCCATCGTCGCCTCGAGCGGGCACCGCCCGGTCGGCTTCCGATCGCCGGGCGAGGCCAGTACAGTCGCGACATGGGCACCGTCACGAGATCGACCATCCTGCGAGCCGAGGGTCCGCTCTCGGGCCGCGTCCGCGTCCCCGGCGACAAGAGCGTCGGCCACCGCGCGCTGCTCCTCGGCGCGCTCTGCGACGGCGACGTCGAGGTCACGGGGCTGTCGGGCGGCGAGGACAACCTGTCGACGGCGCGCGCGCTGGGCCAGCTGGGCGTGCGGATCGATCGCGACGGCGAGCGCGCGACGGTCCACGGCGTCGGCCTCGAGGGGCTGTCGGCGCCCGCCGGCGCCATCGACTGCGGCAACAGCGGCACGACCATGCGGATCCTGCTCGGGATCCTGGCGGCGCAGCCCTTCGAGGTCACCCTCACCGGCGACCGCAGCCTCAGCCGCCGGCCCATGAAGCGCGTCCTCGAACCCCTGAGCCGCATGGGCCTCGAGGTGCTCGCCGCCCGCGGCGGGACCTACCCGCCCCTGACCGTGCGCGGGCGCCGGCCGCTGACCGCGGTGACCCATCGCTCGCCCATCGCCAGCGCCCAGGTGAAGAGCGCCGTGCTCCTCGCGGGGCTGTGGGCCGACGGCGACACCCGCGTCGAGGAGCCGGGGCTCAGCCGCGACCACACCGAAAGGATGCTGGGCTGGCTGGGGCGACCGCCTCGAGCGCGGCCGATCCACGTCCCCGGGGACCTGTCGAGCGCGGCGTTCCTGCTGGGCGCCGCGCTGCTGGTCCCCGGCAGCGTCGTCACCGTCGAGGACGTGGGCGTCAACCCGACGCGGACGGGCTTGCTCGACGTCGTCGAGGCCATGGGGGCGGCCGTCGCGCGTAGCGCCGCCGTGACGCGGAACAACGAGCCGGCCGCGGATCTCACCGTCCGCACGGCCACCCTGCGCGGCGTCGAGGTCGCCGGGCGGCTGGCGCTGCGCTCCCTCGACGAGCTGCCCTTGATCGCCACCCTGGCCGCCCGCGCCGCTGGGCCGACGCGGATCCGCGACGCCGCCGAGCTGCGGGTCAAGGAGTCCGACCGCATCGCGAAGACCGCCGAGCTCCTGCGCAGCTTCGGCGTCCCCGTCGACGAGCACCCCGATGGGCTGACCGTCTACGGCGACCCCCAGCGCCCCCTGACGCCCGGCCGCGTCGACGCCGACGGCGATCACCGGATCGCCATGTGCGCCCACCTGATGGCCCTGGTCGCCCCGCCAGGCTCGGAGATCCGCGGTGGCGAGGCCATCGCCACCAGCTTCCCGACCTTCCACACCTGCCTCCTCGCCCTCGGGGCACAGCCCGAGGAGCCACCTGCTTAGGCATCCGCAGCCTCGGGTCGACCCTGGCCCTCATGGGCCATGTCTCGGCGCCGCCCTGATCCGCCGCGCGCGCGGCGTCGAATGACCAGGCCGCGGGCCGCGTCGCGGGCGCTCCCGGCCGAGTCACGCGCTGCCACAACACACCTCAAGATCCGCGGCCATCATCCCGTGCACCCTGCCGAGGGGGGCCCCCAACCACCCCAGGAGCGACGATGCCAAGGCGCGGCCTGCGAACACCGACCAACCCACGCTGCGAGGGCGGCGCCCTTGGGGCACGGGTCCGGGCGGTGGTGGTCGCGGACGCGGCGAGCGCGAGGGCCGGACGTGAGCCCACGAAGGCCCGTCAGCTGGCGGCAGACCCGGCGGCGGACCCGGTCGCGGACGCCCTCGGCGGTCGCCCAGGTGGGACCCACGGGCACCCGCCGATCGCGGCACGCCGACCGGGGCGCGCGCCCGAGGAGGTCGCGTGAAGAGGCTCCTGTTCGTCGATGACGACGCGCGCGTCCTGTCCGGGATCGCCGATGACCTCGCGCTGCCCGAGCTCGAGTGGCAGGTCGAGCTCGCCGCGACGCCCGAGGAGGCCCTCGAGCGCCTCGATGACGAAGACTACGACGCCATCGTCACCGAGCTCGGGATGCCGCTGACCCTGCTCACCGAGGCGCGCGAGCGACACCCGACCGTGGCGCGGGTCATCGTCGGCGAGCGGCCGGCCGGCGCCAAGGCCCTCGACGCGCTGGCCATCGCGCACCAGTTCGTTTCCAAGCCCCTGTCGGTCACAGAGCTGGCGGCGCTCATCGATCGGACGATGGCCATCCACCGCCTGGTCACCGACCCCAAGGTCCACGCCGCCGCCGGCGAGCTCGATCACCTCCCGCCACGCCCGGAGACCTACGCCGCGGTCACGCGGATGCTCAACGATCCCAACGTGTCCCTGAAAGCCGTCGCGGCGCGGATCGGAGAGGACCTGGCCATCGCGACCCAGCTGATCAAGGTCGTCAATACCCCCTTCTTCTACCGAGGCGAGCGGATCCGCACGGTCCTCGCGGCCGTCCAGCGCCTGGGGCCCGCGCGGGTGCGAGACCTCGTGCTGACGCTCGAGCTCGAGCGGATCCCAGCCACGAAGTGCGGCGCCTTCTCGATGGCCGAGGCGAGCAGCCACGGCCTCGCCGTCGCCAACCTGGCGCGCCAACTCGCCCCGGGCATCGCCGACGAGGAGGACGCCTTCCTCGCCGGGCTCCTCCACGACGTCGGCGAGACGGTGGCAGCGCTCCAGCTCCCCGTGCGGTTCGGGCGGGCGCTCACCGCCAGGCGGACCCGGCGCCTGCCCGACAATACCGTCGAGCGCGCACACCTCGGCGCCACCCACGGCGAGCTCGGGGCGCTGCTGTTGGCGCTGTGGGGCTTCGACTACGACCTCATCGCCGCGGTGGCCCACCACCACGAGCCCTGGATCACCGCGGGACCCAAGGTGGGGCTGACCGATCTCCTGTGCGCCTGCGAGCTCCTGGTCGAGGGGATCGACGAGTCCTCCGCAACCCACCGTCAAGGCCTGGCGTGGCTGCGCGAGCGCGGCCTGTACGACCGCGTCATGGGCCCATGGTCACAGGCCTTGCGAGAGCAAGGAGCGCGCCTCGCCGTCTGAGCGGCGGCAGCTCCGGTGCGTCGACGACGAGCCGCACGCGCACGCGGCCCGCGGCCCTCAAGCGGCCCGCCGGGGGCGTCCCCGGCGATCTCGGCGGCGGCGGCGGCCGGCGCGCTCAGTCTCGGCGGCGGCGGCGCCTGCCTCAGCCGCCCGTCCGCGCGAGGACGAAGTAGTTGTCGGTGCGCTCCGCGGCGCGCCAGGCGCGCCCGATGGTGACGCCCTCGGCGACCTTGCGCATGTAGTCGATCATGCGCGCGTAGATAAAGGTCGACAGGCCGAAGTCGTTGCGGCGGATGGCCGGCCAGGGCGCGGGCAGCGGGGCGTCGGCGGGCGGGATCTGATAGTAGTCCAGGCCGAACTCGCCGCGGGCCGCGTCGTGATGGCCGACGAAGAAGCCGGGGCCCGCGGTCGTGAAGTTGAACCAGTTGTGGTTGTAGCCGTAGACGACGCCCGGGCGGCCGGCGGCCGGCGTGAAGCGCTTCTGAAAGCAGCTCGCCACGGGCAGAGAGTTCTTGCCCTCGTGAATGACCTCGACGCCGAGGGCCGCGCCCGCGGGCACGAAGTCCTCGGCCGTCACGACGGCGCCCTCGGCGCCCTCCCACAGGGCCGCCATGTCGCGCTTGGTAAGCTGGCGCACCGCCTCGACCCGCGCGCGCTCGTCGCTGTCCGACAGCGCCTCGCGCAGCCGCTCCACGTCCACAGCCGAGCCGCGCCCGACCAACCCCTGGATCGTCTTGATGATCGCCGTCATGCCCCGAGGATAGACCATCGCGGGCCATCAGACCACGAGCTCAGCTCAGCATCCGAGCCCGAGCGTCGAGCCCGACGGCCCGGGTGGCCGCGATCTGGGCCTCGAAGCGGCCCCCGAAGCGGCAGGCGATGGCCTCGTAGACAGAGGCGGCAGCGCGCTCGGCGCCCAGCCACCGCCGCGACGAGGGCGCCGAGCCGGGGGCGGATCCGGGCGCGATCGGCGGCCCCCCCCCCAACGGCGGGAGCGCGCCGGCCGGAGCGTCCGCGGCCACGGCGCTCTGCATGCACCCTGCAGGCGCCGGGCGGCGTCCTGGTCAGCGGCCGACCAGAGCTCCCCGATCCCGTCGGTCAAGCGTAGAGCTTGTCGATCTGCTCGCCGTACTTCGCCATCACGACGCGGCGCTTCACCTTCAGCGACGGCGTGAGCATCCCGTTGTCGGTCGTGAAGTCCTCGGCCGTCAGCAGGACCTTGCGGGGCTTCTCGTAGCCCTTGAAGCCCTGGGAGAGGGTCTCGATCTCGGCCATGATCAGGTCGTAGACCTTGGAGGTGGCGACGAGGTCGGCGTCCGAGGCGGCGTGGACGCCGTTGTCCTTGGCCCAGCCGTGGAGCGCCTCGAGGTCGGGCACCACGAGCGCGACGTTGAAGGGCTTGTTGGTGCCGTCGATCATCACGTTCGCGATGAAGGGGGACAGACGCAGCTTCTCCTCGAGAGGGGCCGGGGCCACGTACTTGCCGTTCTCGAGCTTGTACTGCTCCTTGACGCGCCCGGTGATGTAGACGAAGCCGTCGGCGTCGATGCGGCCCATGTCGCCGGTGCGGAAGCCGCCGTCCTCGGTGAAGACCGACGCCGTCGCCTCGGGCAGGTTGTGGTAGCCCTTCATCACGTTCGGCCCGTGGATGACCAGCTCGCCCTCGCCCTCATTGGCGCCTTCGCAGGGCTCGAGGGTCACGGAGACGCCCGGGATGGCCTTGCCGATGGACCCGATGATCTTGCCGTCCTTGGGGTTGTTCGCGGTGCAGACGGGGCTGGTCTCGGTCAGGCCGTAGCCCTCGTAGACCATGATCCCGAGGTTGTCGATGAACTCACCGACCTCCTTGGACAGGGCGGCGCCACCCGAGAAGGCCCAGCGCAGGCGCCCGCCGAAGCGCTCGCGCACCTTGGAGGCGACGAGCTTGTCGAGGACGGCGAACTTGAGGTTGGTCAGCGCCGAGGACTTGCCCTGCTTGGCGAGCGCCTTCTTCTTCGTGGCCGTGGCGAGCATGGCGTTGAAGAGCTTGAATTTGATGCCGCCGGCGTCGGCCATCTTCTTGTGCACGCCGTCGTAGATGCGGTTGAAGATGCGCGGGACGCTGATGAGGATCGTCGGCCGCACCTCGGCGAGGTTGGCGATGATCTGGGGTACCGACTCGGCCAGGCCCACGGTGGCGCCCGCCGACATCAAGAAGTGCAGCTCGCACGTCTGGCCGAAGGAGTGCGCCCACGGCAAGAACGACAGCGAGACGTCGGAGGTCTCGACCGGGAAGAGCTTGTGAATCGCGTTCAGGTTGGACGCGATGTTGCGGTGGGTGAGCAGCACGCCCTTCGGGTTGCCCGTGGTGCCGCTGGTGTAGATGAAGCCGCAGACGTCCTCGGGATCGGGGTCGACCGCGTCGACGGGGTTGTCACGACCGGCCCTGAGCAGGGCCGCGAAGGAGTCGTCGCCATCGCCCTTGCCCTCGAAGTTCACGACATGCTCGAGGGCGTCGAGCTGCTCGATGAAGGGCTTGGTCCGGTTGTAGATCTCGTCGTTGGCGACGAGCAGGACCTTGGTGCCGCTGTCGTTGAGGATGTACTTCCAGTCTTTGTCGAGCTGGGCCTCGTACATCGGCACGTACTGCGCACCCAAGGAGTAGGTGGCGTAGGCGCCGACGGCCCACTCGGGGCGGTTATTGGCGATGACGGCGACCTTGTCACCGGGGCCCACGCCGATCTTGGCGAGGCCGCCGCGGAACTCCGCCACCATGCGGCCGATCTCCCCGTAGGTCTGCCACTGGTAGGCGCCCCCCTTCTTTACGCCGAAGAGCCTGTTGTCTGCGTACTTGCCGACGCTTCTGTCGAACATGTCGACGAGGTTGACGAAGGTCTCCATCTTGTCCCCTGTGATGTCGTGTGATGGCGGCACGAAAAACTAGCACACTCCGAGCACTCGTGAACCCAAGCCCGGCGCCTTTGGCGTGAGGGGCCGCGAACTCCGCTCACCGCCGAAGGGTGTGTGTGTCGACGGCGGCGACAGAGCGCTCCCAGTCGCGTCGCTCGCTCGTCAGGCGGCTCACCCGCAGGTGCTCTGCATCCCGATCTCTCCTTGCGCGACGCCGACGGCCCGCACGCTCTGCTTGCGCGACGCCGACGGCCCGCACGCGCGCTGGCATGAGAGTCGATGGATGCCCTAACGTCAATGCGCGACAGACGAGTTACGGGAGGTCACGGGTGGAACCGCTGTACGGCAGAGTCGGCGTCTTCGGGATGGGGCTCCTCGGCGGCTCCGTGGCCCTGGGGCTGCGCGAGCGCTTCGTCGCTGGCGAGGTCCACGGCTTCGACCCCGACCCCGCCGCCCTCGAGACCGCCCTCGCCATGGGGGCCGTCGATCGCGTCCACACCGCCGTCGGCGACTGGGTGCGCCAGCTCGACCTCGGGATCCTGGCCGCGCCGGTGATGGCCCTCGACGCCCTCGCCCGCGACGTCGCCCCCTTCGCCGCCCCCGGCTCGCGCTGGACCGACGTCGGCAGCGTCAAGGCGCCCGTGGTGGCCGCCCTGGCCCAGCGGTTGCCCCGGTTCGTCGGCGGCCACCCCATGGCCGGCCGTGAGACCCCGGGGATGCAGAACGCCTACGCCGGGCTGCTGCAGAACGCCGTCTGGGTGCTCACCCCCACCGACGACACCGATGGCGCCGACGTCGCGGCGATGCGCCAGCTCGTCGAGGCGCTCGGCGCCTGGCCCCTCGCCCTGCCCCCCGACGCCCACGACCGCGCGGTCTCACGCATCTCCCACGCCCCTTACCTGCTGGCGGTCGCCCTCAACCTCCTCATCGCCCGCGACCATGACCGCGAGCGCTTGCTGTTCCTGGCCGCCGGCGGCTTCCGCGACCTCACCCGCGTCGCCTCGGGGGCGCCGCGCATGTCGCGGGACATGGTGGTCGAAAACCGCGCCGCGATCCGCGACGCCCTGCGTGACCTCGGCGCCGTCCTCGACGAGCTCGCGGCGGATCTCGACCGCCCCGAGGCCTTGCTCGCCGCAGCCCGCGAGGCCAAACGCACCCGCGACGCCCTGCCCGTCGTCAAGCGCACGCTCCTGCCCCGCGTCTTCGATGTGGTCGTCGCCATCCCCGATCGCCCCCGCGCCCTGGCCGAGCTCGCCACCGTCCTCGCCGATCACGGCGTGAACATCCGCGACATCGAGGTCCTCAAGATCCGCGGCGCCGGCGGCGAGGCCATCCGCATCGGCGTCACCGACGCCGACGCCCAGGCGCAGGCGCGGACCTGCCTGCGCGCCGCGGGCTACCGGATCCGCTGAGCGCCCCGCGTGCCCAGGGCCGAGGCGACCAGCCCGTGGGTCGGGGGACCGTCGACCTGGCAGGGGGCCCAAAATATAGCGCGGTCGCCGATCTGCCCTTAGCGTCGGCGCCATGACGCGTTGTGTGGGCATTCGCGGCGCGACCACCGTCGACGAGGACGACCTCGACGAGGTGCTCGACGCCACTCAAGACCTGCTGGAGCGGCTCAGGGAGCTCAACGGCTTCGACCCTGACGAGCTGGCCAGCATCATCTTCACCACCACCGCCGACCTGCGCTCGACCTTCCCGGCGCGGGCCGCGCGTCGCCTCGGATGGACCCAGGTCCCGATGATGTGCGCCCAGGAGATCGACGCTCCCAGCTCGGTGCAGCGGTGCGTCCGGGTGATGATCCACTGGAACACCGACAAGACCCTGCGCGAGGTGCGCCACGCCTACCTGCGCGGCTCACGGCTGCTGCGCCCCGACTGGGCCACCCCGCCGCTGGGCGGGCCCGGCGGCCACCTCACGGCCCCCGAGCGCCCCCTCGAGGAGGCCGAGCAGGCCGCCTCAGACCGCGCGCAGGCCGCCCGCGCCGAGCCAGCCATCGCCGAGGCGATCGCGGCGCCCGCCCCCGCCGAGCCCCGCCAGCTCGAGATCACGCCGCTGGCGGTCCTCGGCGAGCCGGGATCCTACTCCCAGCAGGCCGCCTTCGGCGCCTTCGGGCGCGACGCCCTCATCGCCCCGGGCAAGACCTTCCGCCAGGTCTTCGAGGCGGTCCACCACGGCCGCGCCAAGGCCGCGCTGGTCCCCATCGAGAACTCCACCGCGGGCTCCGTCCACGAGGTCTACGACCTCCTGCTGAGCCAGGACCTGCGTATCGTCGGCGAGGTCATCCTCCCGGTGCGCCACGTCCTCATGGCCCGCCCCGGCGCCGCCCTCGCCGACGTGCGCGCGGTGATGAGCCACCCCCAGGCCCTGCGCCAGTGCCACGGCTGGATCTCCAACCACGGCTGGCAGACGCGCTCCGCGCCGGACACCGCCTCGGCGGCGGCCGCGGTCGCGGCGAGCGAGGAGCCCGGGCTCGCCGCCATCGCCAGCCCCATCGCCGCCGAGCTGCGCGGCCTCGAGGTGCTCGCGCGCGGCATCCAGGACGTGTCGGAGAACTTCACGCGCTTCTGGCTGCTCGCGCCGGCCCACGGTGTCACGCCGGGCGCCGTCGCGCCGGGGCTCGTCGATCCCCAGGCCCCGCCGCGGCCCACCAAGACGTCGCTGATCTTCGCCACACGCCACACCGCCGGCAACCTGTATGCGTGCCTGGCCGAGTTCGCCGTCCGCGACGTGAACCTGACCAAGATCCAGTCGCGTCCCGACAAGCGCACGCCCTGGAACTACCTGTTCTATCTGGACTTCGAGGGAGACGCCGGCGACCCGCGGATCGCTCAAGCCCTGCGCGGCGTCCAGCGCCACGCAAGCTTCCTCAGGGTCCTGGGGAGCTACCCGACCCGCCTGCTCTGAGCCCCACCCCCCCGGGAGGACCCATGGCCTCGGCCTTCGCGCCCGACATCCCCGCCGTCATTCCGCTCTTTCCGCTGCCCGAGCACGTCCTGCTGCCCGCGTCCCCGACGCCCTATCGGATCTGCGAGGCCGGGCACCGGCAGATGGTGCTGGAGCTCCTCGATCACCCCGCCGACGAGCGCTGGCTCGCCGTGCCCCGGCTCACCGAGCAGGGCGCCGCCGCCCCTGGCGACGAGGCCGCCCCCTTCCACCGGGTCGCCACCGTGGGGCTGATGACCCTGGCCACCCCGCTGGCCAACGGCGACTACCTGATCGTCGTGGACGGCCGCGCGACCGGCCACATCGACGAGGTCGACGCCCCCTTCGCCCCCTACCGGGTCGGCCGCCCCACCCTCATCGAGGACGACATCGGCGCCGACGGCGCCGCCTCCGGGCCGACCACCGTCGATCTCATCCAGGCCCTCGGCGCGCTGCTCGAGGCCCTCGGACCTCAGGCGACGGACCTCCCGGTCGCCTTCGGCGCCATCCCCGCGGGCCCCCTGGTGGACTACCGCGTCGCAGCGGCGGTCCTCGACGGGGCCGACGCCCGCCAGGCGCTCCTCGAGGAGCGGGACCCCGCGCGCCGCCGCGCGATCGTGTACGACGCCCTCGTCGAGCGCCTCGCCGCGGCCAGCCGCGAGGCCACGAGCCGTCAGGCCCGCGCAAATGAGGCCTCCCGATGAGCCGCCCCCTCCCCGGGCGCGCCGGCCACAAGACCCTCATCGGCATGGTGCACCTGCCGCCCGTGCTCGAACGCGGCGTCGCCCTCGAGGGCGTCGAGGCCGCCGCCGTCCGCGACGCCGTCGCCCTGGCCGAGGCCGGCTTCGACGCCATCGCCATCGAGAACTTCGGCGACCGCCCCTTCTACCCCGACCAGGTGCCTCCCCACACCGTCGCCGGGATGACCCGGGTCGCCGTCGCCGTGCGCGCCGCCCTCGAGCCCGGCTTCCCGCTGGGCCTCAACGTCCTGCGCAACGACCTGCGCGCGGCCCTCGCCATCGCCGCCGCCGTCGACGCGCGCTTCGCCCGGGTCAACGTCCACAGCGGCGCCGCCGTCACCGACCAGGGCCTCATCCAAGGCAAGGCCCACGAGACCGTGCGCTACCGCGACCTGGTCGCGCCCGGCTGCGCCATCTTCGCCGACGTCCGCGTCAAGCACGCCGCGCCCCTGGCCGAGCGCCCCCTGGCCGAGGAGGTCCGCGAGGTCGCCGGCCGCGGCGGCGCCGACGCCGTCATCGTCAGCGGCGCCCGCACCGGCGGCGCCACCGATCCCGAGCGCCTGCGCCTGGTCAAGGCCGCCTCCGACGTGCCCGTCCTCGTCGGCAGCGGCACCACCCCCGAGGCCTTCGGCGCCCTCGCCCCCCACGCCGACGGCTTCATCGTCGGCACCTGGACCAAGATCGACGGCGACGTAGACGCCCCGGTGGACCTAGCGCGCGCCCGCCGCGTCGTCGCGGCCCTGCGCGCCTGGGAGTCCTGCCGACACTAGCCCGCCGCGTCGCGTCAGGGCGCTCGCCTTTCGCCCGTCGGTCGCCGATGACCAGGGAGGGCCCCGAAACGCCAACCGCCGACGCGAGCAGGAGTCGCTCCCGCTCACGCCGGCGGCGGCGTGATCACTCAGGGAGCGGCGCTACGGGCAGATGCCCCTGTAGGTGTGGGCGCCCAGGCCCTCGAAGTTGTCTAGGGGGAAGACGTCCCAGTCGCCGGCCGCCGAGGTGGCCCAGTCGGTGCTGGGGCCGGTGACCGAGCTCTTGCGGCGCAGGGTGTGGTCGGCCGTGGCGTCGGCGACGCCGGCGACGTCCCAAGCGGAGCCGGGATCCGAGCCGGGGTCGCCGATAACATCGATGACCTCGTAGTTGGTGCCGCCGTCGACGGACTTGGCCAGCGCGCGGGCGTCGTCGCCGTTGAAGGAGGTGGCGCTGGTCGTCGTGATCGTGCAGGCGTCGACGACGGTCTCGTTGGCGTCGTGGTGGCAGATCGTGATGACGCCGCCGTGGGGGAGGGGCCCGGTGAGGTCCAAGTTCCCGTTGGCGTCCCAGCCGCCGCCGTTCCAGGCCGACCGGATCTGGTAGGCGTTGTCGAGGGTCACGTCGGCGCCGGTGAAGTTGGCGATCTCGAGGACCTTGTTGTTCGAGCTGCCCTCGACGTACTCGCTGAAGAAGAGGTCGCTGGCGCAGCCGCCGGGGGGGCCGCCCTGGTTGGCCGCGCCCGGGGTCGGGGTGTCGCTGACCTCAAAGCTGCCGGTGCCGTCGGGCAGGCGGCTGTAGCTGTCGCCCTCGGCCAGGTTGGACCAGGCAGCCGAGGCGACCTCGACGCCGAGGCGGTCGCGCATGGCGACGGTGCCGTTGGCGTCTAGGCCAAAGCCCGTGGTGTTGGCGTCGAGGACCAAGAAGCCCATGGGCGCGATGACGGTGCTGTCGGCGAAGACGTAGTCGGCGTCACCGTAGGCGATGGAGAAGCCGCTGAGGTCGGCGTCGGCGTCGCCGAAGTTGTAGAGCTCGACGAAGGCGTAGTCGCCCGAGGCGGGGACGGCCACGATCTCGTTGACGGCGACGTCGGGGCAGGCGCCGCAGTCGGCCTCGCAGATCCCGCAGCTCTCGGCCGCGTCGCACTCGGCGTCGCCGCAGACGGAGGTGTCGTTCTCGGCGCCCGGGGTCGGCAGGGTCAGGGTCTCGAAGTCACCGCCGTCGGGCAGGCGGCCCCAGCTGGTGCCCTCGTCGGCGTCGCCGTCCATCCAGCCCGCCACGTCCACCAGGACACCGGCGGCGTCGCGGAGCGTGACCTTGTCCTCGCTGCCGAGGCCGAAGGTGAAGTCGGTGTCCTTGACCAGGAGCCGGTAGCCCATAGCCGGGACGCTGACGTCGCTGCCGAAGGTAAAGGTCTTATCTTCGCCGGCCGAGCCGGAGTCGTCGAGGGTCCAGTCGGCGAGATCCACGGCGGTGTCGTTGGGGTTGTAGAGCTCGACCCAGTCCTTACCGCCATCGGCGGCCTTGGCGACGACCTCGTTGATGAGGATCGTGGCAGCGGGGACCGCAGCGGTGCAGTTGCCGTCGTAGGTGTGGGCGCCCAGGCCGTCGAAGGTGTCCACGTCGAAGACGTCCCACTCGTTGGCGGCGGAGGCGGTCCAGTCGCTGGTCGGCGCGGTCACGGTCGACTTGCGCACGAGGGTGTGCTCGGCCGTGGCGTCGGCGACGCCGGCGACGGTCCAGCCCCTCGAGGAGAGGTTCTCGTTCTGATCGCCGATGACGTCGATGACCGAGCCGCCGTAGGCCAGCGCGCGGGCGTCGTCGCCGTTGAAGTAGACCGGCGTGTCCGAGATGACCCAGTCGCAGGCGTCGACGACGGTCGTGTTGGCGTCGCCGTGGCAGATGACGAAGACGTCGTCGGCGGGCAGCACGACGACCGGCAGCGGGGTGGCGGTGGCCTCGTCCCAGACGCCGTTACCGTTATTGATGCTGCGGACGCTGTAGGCGCTGAGATCGACGGGGACGCCGGTGAAGTTGGCGATCTCTAGGGCCTTGTTTTGGCCGCTCCCCTCGACATACTCGCTGAAGAAGAGGTCGCTGGCGCAGCCCGCGCAGGCGCCGCAGTCGCCATAGCTGTAGCCCTCTAGGGCGTCGCCGTCCTCCCAGTCCGCGGTGTCGACGGTCGAGCCCTCGGAGTCCTTGAGGATCGCCGCGTCGTCGCGGCTGAGGCCGAAGCCGAAGGTGGTCTCCTCGACGAGGAGGAAGCCGCCCGCGGCGATCTTCGTGTCCGGCCCGAAGGTGTAGCTGTTGCCGCCGTCATCCTCGAGGGTCCAGCCCGCGATGTCGGCCTCGGCGCTGTCGAGGTTGTAGAGCTCTACCCAGTCGTCGCCATCGGCGGCGGCCTTCGCGACCACCTCGTTGATGACGACCGTGGCCGTCGTCACGATCGTGTCGGTGACGGAGGTGTCCTCGGCGACGGAGGTGTCATCGACGACGGAGGTGTCATCGACGACGGAGGTGTCATCGGCGACGGAGGTGTCCTCGGCGACGGAGGTGTCCTCGGCGACGGAGGTGTCCTCGGCGACGGAGGTGTCCTCGGCGATGGAGGTGTCCTCGGCGACAGAGGTGTCTTCGGTCACTTCGCCGTCGTCCGAGTCGCACGCCCCGAGCGCGAGGGCGCCAGTGAGCGTGAGGATAAGCGTAAACCTGAAGATCTTCATCGTTGGCTGCCTCTCGTGCAGGGGTCTACTCAGCCTCGTACCAGACCCGTGTGTCAGCCTGGTGAGGACATGGAAACCACACTGCAACAGGAGGGCTGCTCAACGCCAGCGGCGTCGTATTCGTCGTATTCGTCGCGCTCGTCGTGTTGGCGCGACCGGGGCCGATTGCTACCCTGCCGGCACTCCGTCCCCGAGGCCTGCCATATGCGACGCGCCCTGCTCCTGCCCCTGGTCCTGCCCCTGCTCGTGCCCGCCGCGGCCCACGCTCAGCAGGCGGATCTCGTCGACCTCATCCGAAACGATCTCACGGCGCTCGGGGTCAACACCCCGGTGTTCCTGGCTCAGCACCTGCCGGCCACCATGCCGGTGGCGGGGATCGGCGCGGGCTTGGGGCTGTCCGACGACTCGGGCGGGTTCAGCTTCGGGATCCTGACGCGCGTCGGCCTGTTCAACAACTTCAATGAGGTCGGCTACGGGCTCGAGCTCGCCGACGTCCGCGGCGCCCTGCCGGAGCTGCTCCCCTGGCCCCAGCTCGGCCTCACCCTCGGGGTGGGGCTCGGCGACGGCGTCGAGCTAGGCGCCGACGTGCAGTTCATCCCCGAGATGGACATCGCGGGCGACGACATCAGCCTCAAGGCGGGCCTGTTTTCCGGCGCGGCGACCCTACGCTGGCGGGTGAACAAGGCCGACGGCGCCCTGCCCGCCCTGATCCTCGGCGTCGGCGCCGCCTACTATCAGGGCAGCTTCGAGCTCGGCGCCGGCTACACCGAGCCCTACACCGAGACCGTCGACGGCCAGGTGGTGACCGGCAGCTACACCTTCCAGACAGCCCCCGCCGTCAGCTGGTCTCTGTTCCAGCTTAGCCCCGAGGTCCGGCTGGCCTGGGACATCGCCGGGGTGCTCCGGCCCTACCTCGGCTTCGGCCTGGGCCTGACGATCGGCACCGTCGACGACCGCCTGGGCGTCAAGGCGCGCCTGTCCGTGGACACCGTCGACGGCCAGCCCGTCGACCGCGAGGACGCCGTCCTGGACGAAAACGTCGTGAGGTTCGAGACTGAGCCGGCCTTCTACGTCCTGCGCCCCCACGTCGGGATCGACCTGGTCCTGGGGGTTATCGCGATCACCGCCCAGCTCGACTTCGCCGTCATGGGCCAGGACGAGATCGACAGCGACTTCGAGAGCGCCGCCGGCAGCTTCGACATCAACGACCCGAACTTCCTGTACAACGAGGCCGCGGGCGGCGCGCAGTCCAACGCCGCGCTGGTCTTCACCGTGGCGGCGCGGGCGCAGTTCTAGCCTCGGACCTGGCGATCGCCGACGTCGTCGTGCTCCGTGAGGGCCCCCCAGGCACGGCGACAGCCCCGGGTGCCGACCCGATCGGGGACCCGAGAGGGCGGCGAGTGGGAGACGCCCGCTACAGCCAGTTTCCCATCAGGATGAAGGGCGCCCAGAAGCGCGGGTGAGCCCAGTCGTCGCTCTCGAGCAGCGCCAGCTGGGCCTGGCGCAGCGCCTCGGCCTTCGAGGGCGCGGCGTCGCCTTGTAGCTTGGCGTACAGCCTCTGCATCAACGCGCTCGTCGAGGCGTCCACGACGGGCCACAGGGTCGCCAGCACGCCCGTGGCCAGCTCGTCCTGGACGACGTTGGCCAGCCCCTCGACCTCGAGCCCCAGCGGGTCGTCCGAGGACTCGGCGCCGTCGAGAGCGCCGAGGCCGACGGCCGTGCTGCAGGCCGAGAACGTCAACAGCCCCAGGCGGCCACGGCGCCGCACCTCGCGCACGGCGTGCAGCGTGAAGCGCGCGCCGTCGCCAAGGAGCAGGAACGAGCCGCCGTCACCCTGAGGGTCGAAGCTGTAGTGGCTGGCGATGTGAACCGCCTGATAGGCCTCGTCACCGAGAGCCCCGCTGAGCGCGTCGGCGGTGAAGGCCTCATCGAGGAAGACGCGCCCCGGGATGGCGCCGGCGTCGCCCTGCGCGTCCTCGCGCGCCACGATCGCCTCGAGCTCGGCGGGCACGCCGGTCAGCGCGTCGAACTCGTCGCTCTCCTTGCTCATCCCCAGGGCCGCGACCCGCCAGGCCGGCGGCCGCGGGTCCTTCAAAGACGAGTGGGTCACGGGCGTGTAGATGGCAAAGCGAAAGCGCTCGATCAGCCACCCCGCGCCGTCGTGGAGCGCCGCCAGCGGCAGATACCGCAGCGCCCCGTCGAGCCAGACCATGAGGGTGTCGACCTCGGCCGCCTCGAGGTCGGCGCGGAGCGGCCCGAGGAGCACGTCGTAGAGCTCGCGCGCCAGGGGCTTGGGGTTCGAGGCGTCGTCCTCGAGCTGCTCACGCAGACGCGCGACCTGCGCGTACACCCTCTTGACGGCGACCGGGCGCTCGTAGACCCGCGTGGCCTGCCCCGGCAAGGTCACCAAGGCGCGGACGCGGTCGTCGGACAGGAAGAGCTGCACGAAGGCCGGCCGGTGGGGGGCCATCGCCCGGTCCTCGAGGAGCTTCTTGAGGTCCTGGATGCGGCTCTCGCTGAGCTGCTCGAGGCGCGCCTCGATGGCCTGGGACTTGAGCGCCTCCGCCTCCTGGTTGAGGGCCAGCAGGGACGCCATCAGCCGCCGGCGGGCGCCCTTGAGGTAGCGCTTGAGCGCCGCGCGGTCGTCGCGGGGCGCGTCCCCGCCGGCCTGCAGCGCGCGGACGGCCTCGCGCTCGAAGGCGACCATCGGCGCCGCCGGCGCCCCTCGGCGCGCCGCCCGGGTAAAGGCGAAGTGCTCCTCGTCCTTGAGCATGTCGAGCACCACCTGGGCCTCGATCAGGCGGCCCTCGTCGACCAGGGCGTTGGCCAGGCGGCGATAGGGGGGGACGCGCTCGGCGAGGTAGCTGGCCTCGAGGCCAGCGCCGACCCCCCGCGCCTCGGCCCGCAGCCCCTGGAGCGTGTTGACGGCGAGCTTGCCGAAGAGGATCGCCGCCCCGCGCCGCCCCGCCGCCAGCTCCAGCGCGGCCCACGCGTCGTACACCCGCCAGGACAGCTCCGGACTCGACGTGACCTGGACCAGCGCCAGGGCGTCGGCCAGCCGCTCCCGCGCCTCAGCGGCCCGCCCCAGGGCCTCGAGAAGGGCCGCGCGCCGCCGCAGCACGTCGGCGACCAGCCCATGGAGCGGGCCGTGGGCCGCCTCGACGGCGCGCTGGGCCGCCTCCAGGGTAGCCAGCGCCGCCTCGCGCTCGCCGAGGGCCTCCTCGGCCCGCGCCCGCGTCGTCAGCGCGCGGCCGCGGACGTGGCTCGGCCTTTCGTCGGCTACCTCGTCGAGGGCGGCCAGCGCCTCGCCGGCCAGCCGCCTGGCGCGGTCCGCCTGGCCGGCGCGCAGGCGCACATAGGCGACGTTGTTGAGGGCGGCCGCGAGCAGCTCGGGCGGCCCCGCCTCCGAGGCCACGCGAAGCATCTCCTCCCAGGCCTTCGCTGCGGCCGCGCGATCGCCCAGCAGATCGAGGAGCACGCCCTGGTTGTTGAGGGCCGTGGCGAGGGGCCGCTCGTCACCCTGGGCCGCCCGCACGGCCACCAGCGCCTCGAAGGCGTCTCGCGCCCGCAGGTACCGGCCCGCGTCGGTCCACAGGTTGGCCAGGTGCGACAGCGTCAGCGCCGCGAGCCCGCCGTCCGAGGCGCCGCCGGCGCGGCGCGCCGCGAGCACCGGCGCCAGCAGCGCCTCCGCCTCCGCGTACCGGCCCGTCCGGGCGTAGAGATCGCCGAGGTTCTCCGCCGCCTGGCGCCGGGCGTCGGGGTGCTCGCCGAGGGCCCGCCGCGCCGACGTCAAGAGCGCCTCCGCCTCTACCCGCGCGCCGGTGAAGGTCAGCGCCCGGCCGAGGTTGTGATCGACGAGGGCCAGCGGGACCGTGGCGCGGGTGAGGTCGAGCCGCCAGGCGAGCCGCTGGTCTCGGAGCTCGCGGGCGAGGGCCACGTCGTCACGGGCGCCGGCGCACCAGCGCGCGACGACCTCGCGCCGCGGGTCCGGGCTCGGCGGGCCGAGGACCTGGTCGAAGGTCAGGACGTCCGCGGCGACCTCGCGCTCGCGGATCTGCAGCCCCAAGGTCTCGGGGCCGAGGGCAGCGACCCCGTGACCACCTCTGCGCGACGGCGCGGTGACCGGCACCGAGGCGCCCGCCGACGCGGCGGCGTCCCGGACATCGGAGGCGCCCCCGCCCCGAGACCCTTCGCGTCCGTACCCGATCGTGCCTCGACCGCCGCTGTGCCCGCCGGGCGGCCAGGACTCGAAGACGATGGCGATCCGCTGGGCCCGATCGAGGTCGAGGCGGGCGCCCCGGGCCGCGAGCAGCTGGCCGATCTCGTCCTCGCCTCGAGCACACCCGAAGGCGAGCTCCGCGGCCGTGGCGCCGGCCAGCTCCGGCCACACCGCCCAGGGGGCGACGGTGACCTCGACGTCGACGCCTGCGTCGAGCAAGACCTCCACCGCGCCGCGGCGCCCGCGCATCACTGCGAGATGCAGCGGCGACAAGCCCGCGGGACCCACTGCGCTCGCCGCGTCGCGGCGGCCGCCCAGGGCCCGGCGCAGGGCCGCCTCGGTGCCGCGGACGGCGAGCCACGACAGGTCACCCTCGTCGCCGGGGACGGCGAGCCACGACAGGTCACCCTCGTCGCTGGGGGAGAGGACCTCCTCGGACGACCAGGTGCCCGCGACCACGAGCGCGTAGTGGCCCGCCGTGGCGCCGTGGGCGTCGACGGCGGCCAGGTCCGCGCCAGCCTCGACGAGGACCCGCGCGACGTCGAGCCTGCCACCCAGGACCGCCCAGTGGAGCGCCGTGCGCCCCGACGGATCCGACGGCGCCGGGCAGGCGCCTCGCGCGATCAGCAGCCTCACCACCTCGACCTGACCGTTGGCGGCCGCGATCATCAGCGCCGTGCGCCCGTCCTCGCCCACCGCGGCCGCCGAGGCGCCCTCGTCGAGGGCCGCGGCGACCAGCGCGGCCCCCCCATGGCGGCGCAGCACCCGCAGGAGCAGCCGGTCGTCGGCGTCGGCCGGCGCCGCCTCCTCGTCCTTGTCGGCGAAGAAGAGCCGCCGCGCCGCCGCGAGCTGGTTGTGTTCCAGGGCCACGTCGAGGGGGGTGAGGCCAGCGCCGTCGCGGGCCCGCGGGCGCGCCCCGCCAGCGAGGAGGGCCTCGATGACAGCGACGGCGCCTGCCTCTGCCGCGAGGTGCAGGGGCGTGCGCTCGGCGTCGTCGCGCGCAGCGGGGTCGGCGCCCGCCTCGATCAAGGCCACGACGACGGGCCCGCCGCCCTCGGTCGCGGCGGCGGCCAGGTGCAGGGGCTGGACGCCGCCGCGGCCGCGGGCCCCGACGGCGGCGCCGCGGGCGAGGAGGGCGCGGGCGGCCGCGACCGCGCCACGAGCGGCGGCCAGGTGCAGGGGCGTGCGCTCTCCGCCGTCGCGGGCCTCGACGGCCGCCCCGCCCCCAGCGGTGAGCCGGGCGATCACCTCGGGGAGGTCGCCTCGGGTGGCGCGGTGCAGGGGCGTCTCGAGGCGACCGTCCACCGCGTCGACGTCCGCGCCGGCGGCGATGAGGGCGTCGACGACGGCCACGGCGCCCGCGCCCGCGGCCACGTGGAGCGGTGTGCGTCCGCGCTCGTCCCGAGCGTCCAGCGCGGCCCCGGCGGCGACGAGCGCCGTGACGACGGCGGCCTGGTCCCAGCGCGCCGCCCGGTGCAGGGGCGTCTGGAAGAGGAGATCGCGCCCGTCGACAGCGGCGCCCGCGCTCAGGAGCGCCGACACGGCCACCGGGTCGCCGGCGACCGCGGCGTCGTGGAGCGTGGTGGCGCCGGCGCAGTCCCGCGGGGCCTGCGACTCGGCGATGAGGTCGTCGTGGAGCCGGTGCAGAGCCCCCACCACCCGCTCGACGACGTCGAGCGCCTCGCGGCGGTCGCGGGCGGCGGTCCGCGAGGCGGCCGCGAGGGCGGCGCGGAAGGAAGACAGGGCGCGCGCCGGGTCGCCGCCGCGCCCGCGCAACAAGACGTACAGACGACCTATCGTGGCGTGAGCGCGCAGGGCGCGCAGGGGGTTGGGCTCGGCGTCGAGGCGCGCGGAGGCCTGGAGGTGGGCGAGGGCGGCCTCGGGGTCGCCAGTGGCGGCGCCATCATGCCCGGCGGCGAAGAGCTCGCGGGCGGCGAGGTCACCGAGGGCGTACTCGAGGTCGGCGAGGCGGCGCCGGTTGAGGGAGACGGCGGCGTTGAGGGCGACCGCCTGGGCCATGGCGTCGCGAGCGAGGGGCAGGTCGCCGCGCTCGGTGAGGGCCTCGGCCACACCGCGCAGGGCCGACACCCGCGCGCGGGCCTCCGGGACGCGGCGAAAGGCGGCGATCGCCTCGGCCAGCTGGCCCTGGCGGAGGGCGCCCCAGCCGGCGACGGTCGCGCGCGCGGCGTCGAGGCGCGCGGCGGCGGCGGCGGGCCCTTGTGGCCGGGGGCGCCCGGCGAGGGAGAGGCTGTCGGCGAGCTGATCGACGGCGGCGACCGCCCCATCGGCGAGGGCCCCGAGGCCGAGGCGGCCTCGCCAGACCACGGCGCCGTCGCTGGCCTGGATGAGGCTCAGGGTCAGCGCGGCGTCACCGACGTCGGCGCCAGGAGCGCCCTGCTCGGTGACGACGAGGAGGTGGGTCAGGCCCGCGTCGCGCGCCGCGGCGCGGGCGAGGCGACGGCTCGGCGCGGCGTCGATCCCGGCGACCGCGCCGTGGACGCCCCCGTCGCCGTCGAGCAGGCCCAGGACGTCGACGCCGCGGACCTCCATGAGCTCCAGGACGAGGACCTGGCGGCCGCGCTCGAGGGCCGCGCGCCGCTCGCCCCGCGCGGCGCCGCGAGGCACCGTGACAGCGACCCGCACCAGGCCCGGCGCCGCGCTCGCGCAGGCCGACAAGATCGCGGCCACGGCGAGCAGACCGACGAAGAGGCGGTGACGGGAGGTAGGCATGAATGCTCCTGCGAGAGCGTATTGTCGCTCGGGTACCCGACCTGTCCAATGATGCGCGTGATGCGCGTGATGCGCGCGATGCGGGCGACACCGGGGTGAACGCGGCGCGGACCCCAAGCGATTCCTAGTCGCTTCAGGCGCTCAGCCCTGCGAGGAGCACGGCCATGGCGACGGCGCCCAGCGCCGCCATCGCCAGCCCCACCGCGAGGAGCCGCCGGGCCGACGGCGGGCGGAGGGCCGCGCCGACGCACAGCGCCGAGGCCGGGACGAAGGCCCAGGCGACGGCGGCCTCGAGGGCGCCCGCGGCGACGAGCCCGACGAGCCCGACCTGGATCCCGACGGCCAAGGCCGCGGCGAGGTCGAGCAGGCGACGGCTGGGGGTCCTCTTCTTTGCCATCGCCAGCACCCCGCGCACCATCAGGGTCTCGACCCCGAAGCTGGCCGCCCACAACAGCCAGAGCGTCACGGCGAGGCGCGGCGGGAGCCCAGCCGCCAGACCGATGGGCAGGGCCAGCCCTGCGAGGGCGGCGGCCGCGAGGAGCTCCCCGGGGGTGGTCTTCTCGCGGCGCCGGCGGACCAGCGGGGCCAGGGCCGCCGCGGGCGCCGCCACGGCCAGGCTCGCCAGCCACACCCACGGCCCCGCGAGGGCCAGCCCGATCGCGCCGGCGATCACCGCGCCTCCGCCTAGCAGGACGAGCAGCCGCAGGGCCTGCGGACCGCGGGCGTCACGCAGGCGGCCGCCGCGGGCGCCGACCACGACCAGCAGCGATTCGTGGGCCACGAAGGCCGCCAGCGCCGCGAGGGTGAGCAGCCACGGCGGCGCCGCCGCGGGCCTCGCCAGCAGCAACACCGTGAGCGTGGGCAGGGCGAGCTGAACCCACGCCCCGTGCTCGCGCGGCCACAGGCGCTTGGGGTGCCCCACGAGCGACCTACCGCCGGCCCGCGGAGCGCAGGTCCAGCTGCGGCGCCAGGGTGGCCACGATCAGCCGCCCGGCGGCGGCGCCGACGCTCGGGGTTGGCAGGGGCGTGATGCCGAACGCGACCTTGGGGCCGGGCGCGCGGGCGAGGTTGCGGTGCATGGAGAGCCTTGGGCTGCAGGGCTGAGGCTATCACCGCGGCTCGAGCTCGGCCAAGGGTCACCGCCGCGTGGGCCGCGCCCGAGGTGCGGGGCGCGACGAGGTCGCGGTCAGTCGGCCAGGAGATTCTGCAGGACCTTGGCCTCGGTGCCCGGCGGGCCTGTCTCGCACTGGTGCCAGCCATCGGCGGGGCCCCTCAACGCGCACTCGCCGCTCTCGAGGCAGACCTGACCGGCGGGGCAGCCGGGCTCCTCGGCGGCGGGGTCGCAGTCGCGCGGGCAGAAGTCCGGGAGCTCGCCGGCGGGCTGCCACTGGCCGTCGCCGTCGACGTCGATGAGGATGGCGTTGGTGGTGGCCATCGGGAAGACCGGGAAGAAGTCCGGCACCGATGGGCCCGGCGTGAAGAGCAGGGAGAAACCCGGGATGGCGCCGAAGGCGAGCGCGGCGACCTTGGGGAGCTGCAGCTCGCCAAAGGGGACGTCGAGGAGCGGCGCGCCGAAGAGGTTCTCCTCTCGGGTGCCGAGGGCGACGACGGCGACGAAGCCGTCCTCAGCAGGCACGGGCAGGGGCACGGCCATGTCGAAGTCGACGATCTTGTCGGGCCCGTGGTCGAGCTCGATGACCTGCTCCAGCAGGCCCGAGACGTAGATCTCGAGCCGATCGACGCCGAACCAGCTGGCGGTCTGGACCTTGAGGTTGA
>PDWJ01001554.1_pt1 | contig 35064 bp, 24 predicted proteins | sample 1430881 | NCBI WGS metagenome assembly PDWJ01 (sample SAMN01162460, study PRJNA174530) | Oral metagenome, whole genome shotgun sequencing project. | biome: Marine environment; feature: Marine mammal; material: Swab sample of the gingival sulcus; isolation source: swab sample of gingival sulcus...
TACGTTCCTCGCTTTGTCAAGTCTTTTTTCAAAGTTTTTTCGTTTTCTTTGATTCGACCGCCGTCTCGCGAACAACGCTAGAACATAATAACACGTCTCTCGCTACCCGTCAACTCTTTTTATGTTAAAATTTCGTAATGCCAAAACGGCATCTCCTGTCCTTTATGAAGTTCTATCTCGCTCATTAATTCAGCTCCTTCCACCAACACCGTAAAGCACTGCCAAAGAAAAAAACATTGCAAATCATGAACTGCAAAAAATAACACTTCCGGTGAAAATATCGTTCGAAAATAAAAAAAGGAATCAAACACGACATTGAATATTCTAAATGAATACTCCGTCAGCCAATGATTCCTTTTTTACCACCCGCCTTATAGTACAGTTCAGCAGGCAATCCTATCCCTTGCTGATTCCTTAAAAAATACTAAAACGACTGCGGTTCTTCCATTATTTTCGCCAACGAGCTGAACTTTATTTCAAAAATTGCCTCGTGAACTTCGTCCCCATCTTTAAAAGAAGCGGTAAACACAAGGACATCCGTTTCCGGATTAACTTTTGAAGCACTGACGATTTCAAACAAGTATCCTTCTGTACCCTCAGGAAGACCCTCTAGCTGCCAACCATTAAATGCCGTTCCGTCATACTCGTAATCGTCATCTTCATAAGGGAAGACGAAGAAATTAATGTCATCACCATTGGCATCTTTTCCATTATTGATCATAAAAATATCAAAAAGCTTCGAATCCTCAACAAAACCATCCTTTACATTCTCTAACCCAAGATTTTCCATAGTATAATCAAGTATGAGATGAGTCTTCGGTGACATGACCACATTTCCACTCGGATCGGTCAAATCATCAACATAGTCCATATCATAGTCATTGTAGTAGACCCCATAAACCGTCAGTCGATACTTACCGGGAACTTCCCATACACCTTCCGTTCCTCTGATAACCTGTGCATCCTTACCTCGAACGATTTCTGTACCACCGACTTCATACTTCGCCTGACTGTCATCACAAGACGTCATCACTACCATAGCAAAAAGTAGCGCCAAAAAGACAACGGCTAACTTTTTCCAACCTTTCTGCATTGTTACCTCCTTACATACACTTGTAACTTTTCGTTCACAGTATAACACATTTTAAGAAAAATTAGCGACAAAGCTGATACTTTCTTCGAAAAAACATCAAAAAGATCGAACAAACTTATTCCTCATTTGTTCAGAAGGAATTTCTACTTCCCATTTTTAGAATAACTCCCCTGCCGATGCCTTCTTCTTTTCTTTCTCGGTTTTCAAGGCAAGAAAGCCAAGACTATGGTATAGTAGAAAGTAGAAAAATGATTTAAAATAAGGAGATTGTATGAAAACAATACGAAATGTGATTTTTACACTACTGATCGCATCCGCCTTACTGTTCAGCGGTTGCAATCAGTCTAGCGCAAAAACGACAGAAACTACCTCTGTTCCAACAGAAGAAGCGGTAAACAAGGCATCAACCGAAATCTCAACAACCGAAACAGCTTCTTTGGAAACCGTTATCGCCGACAGTACAGAGGATCAAGAAGACGCCAATAGCCAATCAACAGAAGCTACTGCGACAAGTGAAGCGGAAAGCCAAAAGAAAACCGTTCATTTTGTAGGTGTTGGCGATAACCTCATTCACCCACCGCTCTACCATTTTGCCGATAGTGCAGATGGGACAATGGGTGACGAAAACTACGATTTTAAGGTATTTTTTCATTGTATCGCTGAGGAAATTGCAAACGCTGACCTCGCCTTTATCAACCAAGAGACCATTTCCGGCGGTGACGAAAAAGGACTGTCCGGCTATCCGCAGTTTAACACCCCTCGACAAATGATCCCGGAACTTGAAGAACTTGGATTTGACCTCGTCTGCATGGCAAACAATCACGCCCTCGACAAAGGGATCAGCGGTATCTACCACGCCCTCTACAACTGGGCAAAAACCGACTGTGTCACCTCAGGGGTGAATGCAGACAAAGAGATGCGACAGACGATCCCTACCATTGAGCGAAACGGCGTTACCTTTGCCTTCCTTGCCTACACCTCTCATACCAACGGCATTACCGCCGATACCGAATGGCGTGTCAACTACATGAAAAAAGAAGACATTATGCGAGATGTTGCAAAAGCGAAAGAGGTCGCGGACTTTGTCATCGTCAGCGCTCACTGGGGCTGGGACGACGTATTCCCGATTGACGATTTTCAGCGAGAGTACGCACAGGTATTTGCCGATGCCGGAGTTGATATAGTGGTTGGAACCGGTCCGCATGTCTTGCAACACATCGAATGGATTGAACGACAAAAAGCGGATGTTGTGACAGAAGAAATCGCAGACGAAAGCGAAGCGAAAAAAGAAACGGACAGTACAAAAACTTCGGACGGTTCCACCAAGGACAAAATGTTATGTATCTTCTCATTGGGGAACTACTGCTCCGGTATGCTCGGACCTTTTAATGAACTGGCCGGTATGATTACACTGGACTTCAGCATAGAAGAGGGAGAAAAATCCATCGAGAACATTGTCTTTATTCCGACCGTCATGCACAAAAACGGCGATTATAGCCGGCAAGGCGTCTACCTGCTGAAAGACTATACGGAAGAACTCGCAGCACAATCAGCGGTCAATATATACAAGGGCGGACTCACAGTGGACTACCTCTACTCCATACTAAAGGAACAGATTGCCCCGGAATTTTTACCGGAAGAATATCGATAAGAATTTCTTCGGCAACTCATACATAAGGCGAAGAGAATAAAACGACAAGCATTCGAGCACCTCGCCTTATGTTGAAAAACACTATATTTAAAACAGTACGGATTGCCTGCAGAATATTTTTGTTCTGGCAGGCAATCTACTAATCTGAGAAACGAAACAAACGAGGAACACCGCAAATTACAAAGAGAAGAAGAGAGGGTTTTATGAACGTTGACAAAAATCAAAAAACAAACAAAATAGCACTAAGAGGGCGAATATGGTGGCTGTACATCAAGTACCAAGTGCTGGCAACGATTATTATCAGCGCGATCATCCTACCCGCATTTAATGCAACGACCTCACTTCTGATAAGAATGAGTGGCAGAGCCGCTATTTCGAGCGGCGATTACAAGACGTTTTTCCTGAGCATCTACGGATTGCCTGTCCTACTAGTTGGCATCGCAGTGCTATTTCTCATCCTCGGTTTTAGTATTAACACCTTTGTTATCCTAAGTTCCTTGGTAGAGGAAAAAAAGCTTCACCTACGGGTGCGGGATGTCTTGCGCGCTTCCCTCCAATCCGTACGACATTTCTTTTCTCCTCTCGGCATTTTCCTAGTCCTTCACATCGCCTTTATCTTTCCAATAATCGGTCTCGGTATAAAAATGACACCACTAAAAAACTTTAAAATACCAAACTTTATCAGCTATGTCATTTTTACAACACCACTCTACCGGATCTTGTACACAATTGCCTTCATCACGCTGGTGATTATTAGCATGGTCTATATTTTCACCGTCCATTTCCTGTTGATCGAAAAAGAAAAACCCCTGGTCGCTCTCCGACATTCCAGAAAACTGATGAAAAAATACTGGAGACGATTTCTTGTAGAATATCTTCTCAAAATACTACAAATCATAGGGATTGCAATTTTGGGAAGCATTGCCTTTATTTTTATTATTCGGAGCAATAGACCTCGTATTTTCTCGCTTCTACCTAAATGAAAATATTTCGATTACAACACTATTTCTGTTTATTATAGAAATCGTCGGAATCATTACTTTTATAACGGTCCCCTTGCTGATTGGCGAACTGACCAATTTTTTCTACAAGTACCAAAAAGAAGAAGGACACGAACCACAAATGACATTGGTTCACTCTGCCGAAGTATTGGAGAAAAGTGAATTACAAGCCAAAATCCGACGAAAAACAAAACTGGAAATCATCGGATTCGTCATTGTTCTTTTCCTGTTCAACTGGGGAATCTCCACAGAAATGGAACTCTTTTTCGATGATATTTTTCAAACCGATGTGTCAATCGAGATTGTCGCCCATCGCGGCGGCGGTGATTTGGAAGCAGAAAATACGGTAGAGGGAATTGAGCGAGCGATTGCCGAAGGCGCGAAGTGGACGGAAATCGACGTGCAACGAACACTGGACGGGAAGTACATTATCAATCACGACGCAACCTTTTCGAGAATTGCCGCTGTATCGAAAAAACCAATGGAAATGACCTTGGCGGAAATCAAGAAACTATCGGTCAAAAACGAATTTAACCCCGAGATGCCCACACGAAGCGTGCCGACACTGGAAGAAATCCTCGACGTGTCAAAAGGTCGAATTGGAGTATTCGTGGAGCTAAAAGGAAAAAGTGCCGACTACCAAATGGTCGATGATGTCGTTCAACTGATTAACGAAAAAAATATGCTCGACGAATGCGTTATTCTCTCCCTCGACTACGATATCATACAGTATACACACAAAACACATCCGAACATAGCAACCGGTTACCTCTACTTCTTTTCGATCGGCGGTGTGGAGCAACTAACGGCTGACTACCTCATTATGGAAGAAAATCAGGCAACTCCACAAAACATAAAAGCAATTCACTCCGTCGGGAAAAAAGCCATCGTCTGGACCGTAAACACAAAAAAATCCGTTGACAAATTCGTTATTTCAAGTGTCGACGGAATTATCACCGACCATGTCCTTATGGTGCGAGAAGGGATTGAGCAAGCGAAAAACCGATCGCATCTCGAGATTATCATCGACGCATTGACGAAGTAGAAAGAACATGTTCCTCGCTTAAACAAAAAACAACACGTTCTTTCGTTCTACCACACTTTTTCCTACTGTCCACCTCGTAGTACAGTCATCGTAGGATGATGAGAGACGAACGCCTTCCGGTGTATTCTAACTGGTGGAAATTAAATGATGTTTATTTAACGAAAAAAAGGAAAAACCAACAGGAGATCAACTCTCCTAAACTAGAGTTCGTCTCGAATGGTTTCGATTTTCTTCAAGACCTTGTCAAAGTGCTCGATATAGTCCTCGACACTTCGGGAATTGGCGAACTGGATATGCGTATCTGTTTCGGGATAGTAAATTTTCGAGACCGCCCCTGTGCCAACGGCAAAAATCGAACATTTTTCACTCATGATACGGGAATTATAGAGGCAATTTTTCGCCGGAATAGAAAAGCCTATATTTTCCATGTTTGCCAATATTTTCTTTTGTCGATAGAGGTAGTAAGGAACATAGCCTGCTTCTTCCAGGAGTTTTCTTCCCTCTCGATTCAACACTTGATAATTTTTTATCAATGCTACTTGTTCTCTATGAGATCGAATGGCGGCGGACTGTTCTACTGCATTCGTATGTTCTTCAATACCCAGAGCATAAGTCGCCGGCTTTTGAGAAACCCGCTCAAAAATTCCGCTACCGCCATTTATCAAAGAAAAATCAGCGGAGGAAACAGGCTGCGCATCTCCAGAAACAGGTACTGTCTTCTCGATAGCAAATCGTTCTTGTGATAAATAATAATCCTTAACAGAAAAAGTCCGCGACCCGTCAGATGCTACCTTGTCGCCAAGTAAGGAACTGCTATCTCTCGACAAAGCGGATTGCCCGCGCATCGCAATGTCCGCATTCACTCTGTTTTCTTGAATATTTACGATATTCTGTTCGTAGTTTTTCGATCCTCGTTTAAGCGCAAGCGCATGTATGGTGATATTGTCCGGCGCCAGCGAAACGAGGTGCCTCAGCCCGGCGATATAGCCCTGCGCGCTTTCGCCCGCGAGCCCCAGTATAATGTCGGAATTTATGGTAAAGCCCATCGCCTTCGCTTTCTGAAACGCACGTTCAAACTCCCCCGGCTCGCGGCTACGGGCTGCTCGTCGGAGCGCCTCGTCGGTGAAACTCTGCGGATTGATGGAAATGCGCCCGACCCCAATATCGCGAAGTGCCTCGAGCAGCTCGTCCGTAATGGTGTCCGTCCTGCCGGCCTCGAAGGTGAACTCTTTCACGCGGTCTTTCGGCAAAAGGGAAAGTACCCCGCCCAGCTGGCGCACCATTGCGGGCGAAAGCGTGGAGGGCGTACCGCCGCCGATGTAGATACAGTCGATACGGCGATTAAGACTGTCTAGCATTCGAATCGTCTCCTCAATCTCGATACATAATTTGTCCACATATGGTTGCATCAGCTCACCCTTCGTCCTCGTGCTATGCATCGGAAACGAACAGTAACTACACCGCGTCGGACAAAACGGAATCGACACATAGAGACTGCTGCCCACCAGGTCAGGACAAACTGAACACTCATCGCCTTCTTCTAGTAACAATCCATCGCCAAATCGCTCAGCGGACATTTTCTCTTCCGCCACATTTTCTCCGGCGTTTCCCGGAATTTTAGCACATCGTTCCTTTCTCGACATCACGGCATTTTCAAAACGTGCCACACGAACCAAAAGCCTCGCGTTTTCCTCGCTTAGCAGGTATTCCTTCTTTAGCCGCTCTACCACCATGGTATCGACTTGGTCATACTCAGCGCAAGCCACCCCATTCGAATCGACATTCAACCCCCTGTTTTTTGCCATTTTGTTCGCCGTACTTTTGTCATGGGTTTCCAAACATCGCGAATGAACCGCCGCTTCTTTGTTCTTTTCCACAGTCTGACCCCGTCCTGCGAGGTTCTCTTGATTTCCCTCACAGACGGAACATCCAAAGGATATCCCTTCCGCGAACTCCTCTCCGCGAGTATTTACTTCATTTTCCTCACTTTGCAAACCAGCTGCCCTCAACTCTTCGCCCACACGCAAACGTTCTTCTGCTAGTAACTTCGATGCCAATTTCACCGGACGAACACCTGACAAAATACCCCAGCCACTGCACTCTCCGAACAATCCTGCCAAGTACCTAAACAACTCTCGTTTTATCGCTTGTTTCGACAAATTAATCGACACGGAAAAATCCAGCCCGCATCCTCTTAGACATAACTGTTCCTCTTGAAGACAAACAGTGACAACATTATCCGTTTCCTTGTCCGCACGCGACGCCTTCTCCAGACCATAAATATGGAGTATATCCTCAATATACTCTGTCCCACTACTTATTAATTTATACTTTATCATCTTATCCCACTTTATCATTTTTATCCCTATGTTATCAACACTGCTGACATAAACTCGCTCTCCATTTTCTCACCAAAATGTATCAGAGACACTAACTTATCCTACTTTATCAATAAAAAATGCCAAAAAATCCATGCTTCCACCAATTCTCGCCCTATCACTTGCAAAAATTCCGACCCGCTCCGCGTGTCCCGAGCTTCGCACGACAATCGCTAACGCGATTGGAATGTTAATCTGCAGGGCGTCAGCCCGAAGCCTCCTCCCTTCACAGATACGAACTGTGCACAGAAAATGGAAGCTCAACATTCATCTAAACGGAAGCAAAATGCTAAAATGTTCTTATTTATCCTACCTTATTATTTTCTATATTTATGATACAACTTATAAAAAACGAATTTCTAAAAGAATTTAGAGCCCCTCGTTCGCCGCTCCGCTTGCTCCCTCGTGAAAACGACGACCCGCTTTCGCGTGTCCCGCGCTTCGCACGACAATCGCTAACGCGATTGGAATCCCCTAATCTGCAGTGAGGAGCGAAGCCTCCTCCCTTCACAGATACGAACTGTGCATAGAAAATGGAATCTCAACATTCATCTAAACGGAAGCAAAATGCTAAAAGTTTTTTAATCGTTTTTTTTATCACTTACTCTATATTTATCAGTAAAACTTATAAAAACGAATTTATAAAAGAATTTAGAGCCGAATCTGCAGGGAGCGTAGCGAACGAAGCCTCAGGCGAGAAATTGCTTTTGTAAATTCGTAAAAATATAAACAACACAATAAAAAAGGAAGCAAAATACGATTAAACTTTTAGCATTTTGCTTCCTGCGTTTTTACATTTTATAACTGCACCTGCAGTTCCTATCGACCTCAACCAAATTTTCCGCGAGGTTTTTCAATAGGTTTTACAGGAGGCTCTTCAGAACTTCCATCCTCTCCGGTAGCAACATCACCTCCCGCGGCAAAAACTTCATCTTCAACAGATTGCCCCTTTTCTTTATCAGCGGAAATCGCCTCCATGGTCTTCAAAAGCTCCGCCTGCTCCTTCGCCTTTTCTTGCAAGCGCTGTTTTTTATCCTCTTCTATTTTTTGCTTATTGCTCTCGACAAACTCCACTAAAGCATCGACACCCTGCTCAATCGCCACACGGAACTCATCACCGTTAATCGTCTCATACTTGAGAAGCGCCTCGGCAACCCGTGTAATCTTGTCTTGGTTTTTCTCCAATAAATCATATGCGATGTCGTATGCTCTATCAACAATAAGGCGAATTTCTGCATCGATTTCCGCTTGTACACTGTCAGAAAACGACTTTTTCGCCCCAAAATCTCTACCGATAAACACATCTTGCCCATCGTCATAACACATGGATCCGAGATGGTCACTCATCGCATAGACCGTTACCATGTCACGAGCAATCGCGGTCACTTTTTCAAGGTCATTGGAGGCACCGGTACTGATGTCATCCAGCATAATCTTCTCACTGACACGTCCTCCCAGAAGGACGACAATCTCGCTTTCAAGCTGTTTCTTTGAACGATAGCTTTTATCGTGCTCCGGAAACTGAAGGGTAAATCCACCGGCACGTCCACGCGGAATAATCGTTACCTGATGTACCGGATCCTGATCCGGAAGAAGGTACGCAAGCACCGCATGTCCCGCTTCGTGGAACGCCGTCAATCGTCGTTCTTTTTCCAACACGACCCTCGTCTTCTTCTCGACACCGGCTACCATTTTAATAATGGAACGCTTAATCGTATTCATTCGAATCACGGCATCATTCTCTTTTGCCGTAAGAAGTGCCGCCTCATTCATCACATTTTCAATATCCGCCGGCGAGAACCCTGGTGTCGATTTCGCCACTTCGGCAAAATCCACATCCGGTGCAATCGGCTTATTTCTGGAATGAACCTTTAAAATCGCCTCTCGCTCTCGAATATCAGGAAGCCCGACATGAATATTTCGGTCAAATCGTCCCGGTCTTAAAAGCGCCGGGTCGAGGACATCCGCACGGTTTGTCGCCGCCATAACAATAACGCCGGTATTTTCAATAAACCCATCCATTTCGACAAGAATTTGGTTTAATGTCTGCTCCCGCTCGTCGTGTCCGCCACCGAGACCGGATCCTCTTTTTCGTCCAATCGCGTCAATCTCGTCTATAAAGATAATACACGGCGCATTCTTCTTTCCTTCTTCAAAAAGGTCACGCACTCGCGACGCGCCGACACCGACAAACATCTCAACAAACTCAGAACCGCTAATCGAGAAAAACGGCACGCCGGCTTCTCCTGCCACTGCTCTACTGAGATAGGTCTTACCGGTCCCCGGAGGCCCTACCATAAGAACCCCTTTCGGAATTCTGGCACCAAGCGCCGAAAATTTCTTTGGATTTTTTAAAAAGTCGACGAGCTCCATCAGTTCTTCTTTTTCTTCCTGAAGTCCTGCCACATCATCAAAAGTAATTTTCTTTCCTACATTTTTTACTGCCTTCGCACGAGATTTCCCAAAACTAAGCGCTTTGGAATTACCCGCACCGGCACTTCCCAGCATCACGAACCAAAGAAGTCCAAATAAGAGCAGTGAAACCATAATAACCGGTAAAATTTCCATAAAAAACGGCGTCGTCGCAGGAGGTTCCCCAACCACTTGAATCACGCCACTCGCATTTTGTGCATATACCACATCAGCGGTCTGTTTTATCAACATCGTAGGCACGTAGGTAGTATAGATTCCCGCATTGCCAACAAATTCTCCGGAAACCTTATTTCCCTGGATGTTTACCGTCTTAATATCACCTTGATTTAACTTCGCTATAAAATCCGAATAAGATAAATCGGTCGCCCCTTGTGTATCAAGCCGTAGTACCCAAATAAAACCGAGTACGACAAGAAAAAGCACTAAGTACACAATGGCGGATTTTCCCCATTTCTTCATATTTCCTCCCAGTATATTACTATATCACGAAATCACAAGTATTCTACAATAAATATACTTTTTTAAGATTTTTTTAAGATTCCTTTCATCGACTTGCTTTCGACGAAACCAAACCCATTTCAAGGATTATTTTCGCCGAAATAACTTTCGTTCCAATGCTCGAATTTTTCCTCCTGCCGGAAGCATCTCGTAATCCTTTGGCGATAGCACGCGAATCCAAAGGACAAAAAATAAGTACACCACCATCGCGAACAATATCGCTAGTAACGTTGACACCGCTCCTTTGTGTAGGAGAGAAAAAAACAGCTGATAACTCCAATGCGCAGACAATGCCATTGCCAGCGACGCAATAAGTGGTTTGATGTAGGTTCCCACAATATTGATACTAAAGTTCACATAATTCTCCATTCGAACCATATTGAGTAGCCACGCCGTAAGGTAGCAAAGCACCGTCGCAACACTTGCCCCTAGGACATTGATACTCGAAATCCCAACCAGCACATAAGTAAGAATAAATTTCATAAGAAGACCTATTCCCAAATTTTGAACGGGCACAATCGGTTTGCCGATACTCTGATACACACTGGATGAAACCAAAAAACCACCGAGAAAAATCACAGAAAAGGCGAGCACCGAAAGAATTTGTCCCGTGGTTGCGATATACTCCGCCTGTGCAGGATAAAGCAAGGCGATAATCGGCGTACTGAGGACAGAAAGTCCGAAAGCAGATGGCATTGCAATCAACATTGTCACTTTCATCGCACTGCGCGTCAAACGCTTCGTTTCCTTTACATCTCCGACACTGTACACCGAGGTTATCGCCGGCACGACCGAAATCTGAATTCCTGCAAGAATTGCCAGCGGAAAATTAATTAATGTCATCGAATAGCCGGAGAGCATCGTAAAGAGTTCTTTCGCATGTTCCGGTTGATAACCGATACTCGTCAGCCGATTGACCACCATTGCCACATCGACAATATTTACAAGCGGAAATACCGACCCGCTAATCGTAATCGGGACGGCGATAATCAGCATTTTTTTGACAACATCGTGGAATGAGTCGGCGGTATTATGAACAAAGGCAATCCCCATACTATCATAAGATGTCGCGCGCATCTTCAGTGTGATTTTATCACCTAATTCATTGTAGAAGCCCCGGTTTCTTTTGGTTCTTATATAAGAAAAATACATAAATAAAAACCCTGCTGTCGCTCCGACAAATGCCCCCAATGTGGCACCACCGGCTGCTGCTTCACTACTTACTTTCATCAAAAGCCAGGCAGCTGTTAAACCCAAAACAACTCGCGTGAACTGCTCGACAATCATCGAAATCGCGAGCGGGGTCATCTTCTGAAAACCCTGATGAACCCCTCTCATCACGCCGAGAAGCGAACACGCCAAGACCGCCGGCGCCAGTATTTTTAAGGACAATTCGGCGCCTTCGTTGCCAATACCATGGGCAATCGAATTGGCAAAAGCAAAAAGTACGACACTGCCAACTAATCCGATCGAGCCCATAATTAGCCAACTTGCCCTTAATATCACCGGTATCGTTCCTGTCTTTCCTCTCGCTTTCGCCTCCGCCAACAGACGAGCTACCGATACCGGAAACCCTGTCATGGAAACGGCAACAAAAAACGAATAAATCGGATACGCGGCACTATAGTACCCCATTGCCTCGATACTGAGCATATTGCCCAATGGTATTCGAAAAAACGCGCCGAGGAATTTTACAAAAAGTCCCGCCACGCTGAGGACAAACGCACCCTTTAAAAACTTATTATCCCGATTTTTTACTGTACTCTCGTTCAAAAACTATCCTACTCTATCTACTTCTCTTCTCTATACTTTCCTGTATTTATTTTATCAACACTTTGCCTGTATTTATTTTATCAACACTTTGTTTCTGACGTTTCCGGTGTTTATTCTGCTTCCTTCAACTGTATAGCCCAAGAGCTACTCAACAGTCACTTTATCGATATACTCTTTATTGATTTCCATTAAGCTACCTTCAATTTCCGCTTCGATTTCTGCTGTCATACGCTCGTTGATAAGCGGTGACACAAGCTGTTTTTTATAAAATTTGATCATCTCTCCGCTGACCGAACTGAGCGCCAGCATCTGAGCAACCGTCCTCGTGTCTTCAACAAGCACAATATGGTACCCGAACGTCGTTTGAACCGGTTCAGATATCTCACCCTTAGCAAGCGAAAAAGCAGCTTCTTCAAACTCAATTACCATGCTTCCTCTGCCGAAATATCCGAGATCGCCACCACTATCTTTGTTGCTGCTATCAGAAGAATACTCCGCTGCCAATTCGGAGAAACTCTGTTCCCCTTTTTTCGCAAGTTCCAAGACTTTTTTCGCGGTTTCCTCATCATCGACCAAAATATGACGTGCTTTTACTTCTACTACTACTTCTTCTTCGAGTTTTTTAAACTCGTCGCTAGCCATAATTTGTTCTTCCAAGTTTTTAAAATACTCATTGATGTAGAGCCCTCGACGAATTTCGCCCTTTAGCATCTCATCCGTTCCGCCCAGGGACTGAATATTTTCTAGTTGCGCTTTGTCTATATTCTCCTTAAACTCTTTAAATTGCTTCTCCACCTCGGCATCATCCACAGTAAAGCCTGTCTTCTTCACCATGGACACCACCGCAAGGTCACGAGTAAGCTGGTCAACAACATTTTCCTTTATAATTTCACGAAGTGTCTTATCGTTAAATTTTTGCTCCAATGCACCTTCGCCATACGCATCCTTACTCATACGCGCTTGATTTTTCACATAGAACATATAGACACCGCCGGTGACCGTTTCGTCTCCCAGTTCAATAACAACAACATTCGGATCAAGTTCTTCCTCAGATGCTTCCGTGCTTGCCGTCGTCGTTTCGTCCATCGTCTCTGTTACGGTGGTCGTTTCACCCTCTGATGACGTTTCCTGATTTTGAGGCTGACAAGCTGCCAATGTAAACACTAGCGCAAGCGACAGTACAAACGCACCCATTTTCCTAATTGTAGTCATAGTAACTCCTTTTCTTTTTTCTTTCTCTATTTATTATTTATTTTTTCTACCCTTTACCTAAGTAACTATATACTTTTCGCATCGTTTTGGCAACAATATCCGTCCATTCTTGCGTCGTCGGCTTCTTCATCCGAAGTTCTTCCGATGCCCCACTGCGATAGACGATTTCCGATACATTGTTCAACATACTGCCCATACGCTGTAGGTCAAATGTCGCTCCTTGCTTAAATCGGAAATAGAGTTCACCGGATTCTTCCCCAATTCTCGTCACTTGAATATGCTCCGACATACTCTTAATTTCGGCAATATTCAATAGATTTTTAAGCGCACGCGGCGCCGTGCCAAATTGATCTTCGATCTCTGCCAAAATACTCTCCGCCTCATCTTCCATGGCAGAAATTTCTCGATACAGTCGAATCCTCGTCTGCACATCGTCGACATAGTCCTTCGGAATATAGGCACTTGCTTGAAGTTCGACCCGTGCTTCTTCCAGTTCAACCGCTTCTTCGCCATGTCGTTTTCGAATGGCAGTTTCCAAAAGACGAAGGAACATATCGTAGCCGACCGTATCCATAAACCCGCTCTGTTCCGTGCCGAGCAAACTACCGGCTCCTCGTATTTCCAAATCCTTCATTGCAATTTTAAATCCCGAACCAAAATCCGTAAATTCTCGTATCGCACGAAGGCGGCGTTCCTGTACCTCGTTCAAAATTTTCCCTTTTTGGAAAAATGCATAGCAATAGCCGCGTTTTGCACTTCGTCCGACACGCCCCCGAAGCTGGTATAACTGAGAAAGCCCAAACATATCCGCCCTGCGAACAATCATCGTATTGACATTGGGAATATCGAGTCCGGTTTCAATAATCGTTGTCGTCACGAGAATGTCAAACTTTCCCGCCATAAAATCCAACATAACGCGTTCAAGATTTTCTTCCCCCATTCGTCCATGCGCCACACGCACACTGGCAGACGGCAGCATGTCCTCAATCTCATTCTTTATTCGCTCAATGCCCTCGATGCGATTGTAAACATAGTAAATCTGTCCCCCGCGCTCCAGCTCCCTGAGCATCGCCTCTCGCGCCACCGCATCGCTGTATTCCGCCACATAGGTCTGAACCGGCATGCGCTCTTCCGGCGGATCGTCGAGCACAGACATATCCCGAACGCCGATCATCGACATGTGAAGCGTTCGCGGAATGGGCGTCGCAGTAAGAGTTAGCACATCCACATTTTCCTTCATTAACTTAACCGCTTCCTTGTGCTTCACCCCAAGCCGCTGTTCCTCATCGACGATCAAAAGTCCCAAATCCTTAAAGACGACATCCTTGGATAAAATTCGATGTGTCCCGACCAAAATATCGACTTCTCCTTTTTTGACCTGTTTCAGAATTTCCCTAATTTCCTCTGCACTGCGAAACCGCGAAATCATCGCCACCTTCACAGGGTAGTTCGCAAAACGCTTCGTTATCGTGCCATGATGTTGTTGCGCCAAAACCGTCGTCGGAACAAGTACAGCAACTTGCTTCGATGCGCTGACTGCTTTAAACGCCGCGCGCAGCGCCACCTCGGTTTTTCCATAGCCAACATCCCCCGACAACAGACGATCCATGGGAATAGGACGTTCCATATCCCGTTTAATTTCTTCCGTCGCCCGAAGTTGATCCTCCGTTTCTTCATAGGGAAATAAATCCTCAAACTCCGCTTGCCACCGCGTATCCTCCGGATACGCAAAGCCGATTTTCTGCCGGCGCTTGGCATAGAGTTCAACCAGGTCGTCTGCGATATCCTCGATGTGTTTTTTCGCTTTCGACACCTGATTTTTCCACGACTTGCTTGACAGGGAGGATAATTTGACATTATCGCTTCCCCCGATGTATTTTCTGACCGAATTCGCCGATTCAACCGGAATGTAGAGAACATCCGAACCGGCGTAGTTAATTTTCACATACTCCTTGGTCACACCGTCTCGCACCCTCTCGACAATCCCCGCAAACACGCCAATCCCATTGGCATCATGCACGACATAGTCGCCCTTGACAAGCTCGGTAAAGACCTTGACGGACATCGGTCCTTTTTTTCGTTGCTTTCGTTTTTTCTTCGTAGCAAAGAGTTCTTTTTCGGTTAGTACCGCCGTGCGAAAACTTGGAAACACCATGCCTTTGTCAAAGTCGGAAAGCACAAGGCGAAGATCGCCGGAAGCCAATATGCCATTTCCTTTGTGGTAGGGAAACGCGAACTGTTTTTCATGAAGCAATGCCTCAAAACGAGTTCGACGCTCATCAGAAGAAAAAGAGAGCAGGACACGATACTTATCCTCCAGCATAGCAGCGATTTCAGATATAACCGCAGATACTTCACCGTAGACTTCCTTTGCGTGAAATGCCAGTTCGACAGAATAGGAAACATCCGACGGCAGTTCTTTGTGAAGCAATTCCGTAAGCACCAGTGGTGAATTCATCCATCGATCGACAACCTCGTCTACCAGGTATCGACCGCTTGACTCTATTCTTGGATTTTGTTCCGAATTCACCGGCTCCGTCCTTCGATTCGGGATCACTGCTCTATCGCCTTCTGCTTTCCAAGACAGCGTCTGTTCATCCTTACGCTTTCCCTGTTCCCCTTCACGCCTTTCTTGTGCCTCATCGAGCAACATTTCAGACAAGCGCGTGTGGTAGTCCTCTTCATTCTGTCGCAATCGCTTCAGCGAAGCACTGGCACTTAAAACAAAGACTATCGGATTATCAAGATAGTCCTCCAGGTAGGTGTCGTCTTGTCGACTCTGTTCGCCTGCTCCTGCATAAATCCGGCACTCGGTAATCTTTTGAATCGACGAGGCGGTCGCCAGGTCAAACCATCGCATCGATGCAACTTCATCGCCAAAAAGTTCAATCCGCACAGGATGCTCATTCATCGGCGAGTAGACATCGATGATTCCGCCTCGTGTGCTGACTTCAGCTTTTTGTTCAATATAGTGAACTTTCTCATACCCGCTGTTGTAGAGAAAATTATAAAAATCGGCAAGAGCCAGTCGATCCCCCGTCCTTATATCCACATAGTTTTTCTTTTGATGAAAATTTGGATAGCGTTCCAACGCGGAGACGACGGACGTATAGACCACCACCGGCTTTCTGCCAGAACCATTGCCTTCGTCTAGGCTTGCCAGCTGAAGGATCGCCTCATTGCGACTGTTTTCCGCCGCCTTACTGTGCGCAATGGAGCGTGACATCGTATGTTCTTTCGGCGGAAGATAGATGGTCTGCTCGCCTTGATAAGCGGAACGCGCCTTGATGTCGTCCTCAAAGTAAAGCAGAATATCTCGCCCACTCATCTCGGAAATAGCTGTCGCAACAACCGAAAAAATATAGTCATCCGAACCGTACAAAAATACAGAACCTTTTGCTTTTTCCAGGTTCTGTACCACTTGTTTCACTTCCTTGCTGTCTAAAAACAGACTATCTAAAGAAATACTCTCTGTCATTTGTTCCGTTTTACACTTCGTTTATCCTTTGCTTATCGTTCGTTTCACGGGCAACATTCCGCGATGCCGGTCGCCGACGACAAATTGCGCCACATAAACATACAATCACTCCGCGGTCTTCGGTTCGCGATTGTACTCATTCATCGCATTGTTAATACCCTTTTCTAAAAAGCACAATGCTGCCTCCACACTTCGATCAAGGGCAGAAAAAAGCGGTTTTTCCTCCTCTTTTCCAAAACGCCCAAGGACATAGTCGTAAAGCTCTCCCTGTTGAAACCCTGCTATCCCGATGCGAAGGCGCGGAAACCGGTCGGTTCGCAAATGGTAAATAATATTTCGCATCCCGTTATGTGTTCCGGCAGAACCCTTGGGACGAAGTCTTATCGTGCCGAGGGAAATATCCACATCATCATAAATCACCAGCACATTCTCCGGCTTCACACCGTAGTAATTCACTGCCGCAAGCACCGCTTCTCCGGAATTATTCATAAAAGTCTGCGGTTTTAGAAGAACGAGTTTTTCCTCCCGACCACCGATCGAAATACTCGTTTCTGCTAAAAGGGACTGAAACTTTATCTTGCTGATCTTCACACCAAGATTCGCCGCCAAGACATCCAACGCCATAAACCCGGCATTATGCCTTGTGAAATCAAAACGCTTTCCGGGGTTGCCAAGCCCCACCACCAAGTAACTCATCTATCCTTCAAAAAGAATACTGACGGAACTGTTCGAACAAATGCGCTTAATCGCCTCCGCAAATAGCGGCGCAGTAGAAAGCGTCGTCACATTTTCCATGGTTTGGATATCGCGATCGAGATCAATCGTATCCAACACCACCCACTCTTTCACAATCGACTCTTTTAAACGGTTTTTCGCAGGTCCCGAGAACACACCATGCGTACAGCAAGCATATATTTCCTTCGCACCGGCAGCCTTTAGCGCCTCAGCAGCATTGACAATCGTACCCGCCGTATCAATCATATCGTCGATAAGAAGGACATTTCTCCCTTCTACATTTCCGATAATATGCATCACCTCACTGACATTCGCTTCCGGTCTTCGCTTGTCGATAATGGCTAAACCCGTCCCCAAACGCTGGGCGAAATCTCTTGTCCTGGTGACCGAACCGAGGTCCGGAGAAACCGCTACTAAGTCCGGAATATTTTTCTTTTTAAAATAGGATGTCAAAATCGGCACGCCTCGAAGATGGTCGAGCGGAATGTCAAAATATCCTTGTATCTGAGACGCATGTAAATCCATGGTAAGCACTCTATCCGCACCCGCAGCAGAAATTAAGTTCGCGCATAATTTCGCTGAAATCGGATCGCGCGCCTTCGCTTTTCTATCCTGACGAGCATAGCCGTAGTATGGAATGACAGCAGAAATACTTCCTGCCGACGCTCGTTTACAAGCATCAATCAAAATAAGCAATTCCATAAGGTAGTCGTTGACTTTTGGAATGGAAAAAGGTTGTATCAAGAACACATCCGCTCCACGGACAGTTTCGTTGATATTGACAGAAATTTCTCCATCACTAAATGTTTTCACTACACAATCACCAAGCTTGATACCCAGCTCAGAACAAATCGCTTGGGCAAGCTCCGGATTGGCGTTTCCTGTAAAGACTTTGACATTTTCTTTCACGAACTCGTTGTTCATACCGCTCTCCTTCTTTCTATATCCTTATTTTCCCTTTTTCTTTCATCCTTCCTATTCAACCATTTCACATGGTGAAACTTCTTGTTCTCCGGCTCCTATCCTTGTCATCTACACGATGCAACGAAAAAGACAAAAGGCAATCTACTACGCGAGCTTTTTTCTCCCGATGAGAACAGACATTACGGCTACTTATCCCTTTTTTCTCGCTTGATTTTTGCCTTTTTATTGACCCTGTTGTCCTGTGGCACACGAGAAATCGCAAAGCCTTCATCCGGTAAATCTTTCGTAAGGGTCGCCCCCGCTGCGACAAACGTTCGATCCCCCACGGTAACCGGTGCGACCAGGTTCGCATTACAGCCGATAAAAGCATCGTCACCGACATGCGTTTGATGCTTCTTCTCCCCGTCATAATTGACAAAAATCGTACCGCAGCCAATATTTGTACGCTCTCCAATCGTTCCATCACCTACATACGAAAGATGCGGAATCTTCGTATTCTTACCAATCGTCGTATTTTTAAGTTCGACAAAGTCACCGACTTTCACCTCATCCCCAACGGTACTATTCGGTCGAATATAGGCAAAGGGTCCGATTTTACATCGTTCGCCGATAACACTATCCACGGCAACTGTTCGATCGACGACACTGCCGACACCAACACGAACATTGGCAAGTTCCGTAAACGGTCCGACAACTGCGTCTTGCGCAATGGTAGTACCTGTTAGCAAGCGACTTCCCTGACGGATTTCCGCCCCCGCCTCGATCACCACATCTTTTTCAATATACACGGTACCGGGCATCTGAATTGACACACCGGCGAGCATATGCTCTCGTCGAATCCTGTCGAGCAACTTATCCTCCGCGACGGAAAGCGCGTAGCGATCGTTAACCCCAAGCGCCTCGTCCGCATCTTTGAGTGTCAAGGTACCAACCTTTCCCTCTTTTTGAAGCATCTCAAAAACATCGGTCAAAAGGTATTCTCCCTGCGGATTGTCATCGGTGAGGAGCGCCAATTTTTCTTGTAAAAGTGCTGCATCAAACACTGCCATTCCGGAGTTTATCTCGCGAATAGACAACTCCTCTGATGTCGCATTTTTAAACTCGACAATACGCTGAAACTCACCGTTCCTTCGAACAATTCTACCAAAAGCGCCCGCATCATCCAAGACCGCCGTAATAAGCGTCGCCGCATTCTTTTCACGCCTGTGTTTTTCCAATAAGGACTGAATAGTATCCTCTGTGATCAACGGTGTGTCGGCAAAAAGCACTAAGACTTCCCCCGAATCAAATGTCGATGAAGCACAACGCACCGCATGTCCTGTTCCTCTCTGCTCCGCTTGATGGACATACTCCAAGTCGTCGCCAAGCGCCTGCATAACCTCTTCTTTTTTATGACCAACGACCACCACCTTCTTATCCGCAAATGTTACGGCATCAAGCACATGCTGAATCATCGGAACGCCAAGAACCTTATGCAACGGTTTCGGGAGAGATGATTTCATTCGTTTTCCCTGACCCGCTGCAAGTACTATAACTGTTAATAAATTCATAAAAAAATTATATCATAAACCTTGTAAAACTAAAAATGAGGCAAGGGTATTCCGGAAAATAATCACTCCACCTATGCATCCAATACGGTCATCGAAATGTTCGAGGCGTGATCGGAGATTCGCTCGAGATTGCTTAATGTGTCAAGGAACAAAATACCGCCATTCGGTTCACAGGCACCGGAATTCAATCGCGCAATATGCTGTTTTCGAAGCACTCGCTCCATATCATCAACCACACCCTCCAGCTCAATCGCTTTTTTTGCCAAGTCAGTATCATGATTCACCATGGACTCCACCGCGCTGTCAATCCCTTCCACCACGACGGCGATCATCTTTTCAAGTTCTTCTCTCGCCGATTCGGAAAAAACAAGGGTTTCTTCGTACTTTTGCTTGGCGAGTTCCGCAATATTTTCGGCGTGATCTCCTACCCTCTCGAGGTCGTTAATGGTGTTAAACAGAATATCAATCCGTCGGCGATCGTCATTCCCAATACTCGTATTGGACAATTTAATCAGGTATTCAACTAACAATCGTTCCATCGCATTAATATTTTTCTCCAGTTTAAATGTCTTTTCAAACGACATTTTATTGTCATCATTCTCAACAATACATTCAACCGAAGCGATAAAGGACGCCCGTACGACAGTCGCCATATAATTGACTTCCTTGTACACCTGTGCCATCGCAATTTTAGGTGTCGCAAGCAGACGTTCATCCAGATACATAACGCGTTGGTACTTTTTCTCTTCCTCCTCGTCTTCCGTAACCGGAATAATGTAGGTCGACGCCTTGACGATAAGACCGGCAAACGGAAAGAGAATCACGGTGTTGATAATATTAAAGAGTGTATGGGCGTTGGCGAGTTGCTTAGCAGGGTCTTGCGAAATTGATTTAATAATTTCCACCGATATTCCCGAAAACAATGTAAGAAAGATAAATGTTCCCACCACATTGAACAAAAGGTGCATCATCGCTGCTCGCTTCGCGGTATTATTCGCCCCGATAGACGATAAAAGAGCGGTAATGCAAGTTCCGACATTTGTTCCCATAAGGACGGGGAACGCTGCCTCAAACGGAAGAAGACCGGTGGACGCCATTGCCACCATAATACCGGTAGTCGCGGAAGATGACTGAAGAAGCGCGGTAAAGAAAACACCGCCCAAGAATCCAATCAAACTATTGCGAAACCCACCGTCCGCAATGCCGGCAATAAAATCAGTCACTGCGGGGATATCCCGAACAGGACCAATGGAGCTTGTCATCACCTTCATCCCGAAAAAAATAAGCGCAAACCCAAAAATGGTTTCGCCTATTACTATTGTTTTATTTCGTTTTCCAAATAACCGAAGTCCGACCCCCAGCGCGATACCGAGCGGTGCCAAGGCATAGACATTAATTGCAATTAACTGGGCGGTAATCGTTGTCCCGATATTGGCACCCATAATAATACCGATTGCCTGTGTAAGGTTCATCACTCCCGCATTGACAAAACCGACCACCATGACAGTGGTTGCCGAAGAGCTTTGAATAATAGCCGTTACAATGGTTCCGACGGCTATCCCGTGGGTTACCCTACCCGAAAGTTTGGCAATTAACCATTGCAGTTTTTCTCCTGCGAGCTTCTCCAGACCAACACTCATAACACTCATGCCGTACAAAAAAAGCCCCAATCCTCCCAACAAGAGGATACTCATATTCAGTAAACTGTCACCTTCCATTATTTCTTTCTCCATTCTGTGATGGAGCCGCGTTATTCCGTCGATATCTCACTTTCCCATCTCCATTCAAAACGACGAAAGAAAAGAGGCGTCCTAAAAACATCAGCGACTATCCAATCTACCTTTCTAATTACTATTCTTTCTTAACACCGACCTCAAAATGAACCGTCCCCAACGCTCCGTTTAATGGAACACAAACTTGTTCCATAGCAGGAGTAGAGATCTGCATCGATTGCCCGACAACGAGCGACGGTGGCGTAATATCCGTTTGTATGCCATTGTTGTATAGTAGCGTCGCTGCATTTCCCATAATCATATTCCCAAGTTCGGACAAGGCAGACTTCGCCATGTCGTCAATTTCTGTAACAGGCATCCCCATCATCATTTGAGAGGCAATGGATTTCGCCAACTCAAAATTCATACTAAGTGCCGCTTGCCCTTTGATTTCACCAGTTATACCCAAAATAATCACAATATCATCCGCCTCAAAATCATCCTCTCGCAAGAACGGTGTTCCGACATTGTAAGCATCCGGACTAAAACTATCAAAAACTTTTAATGCTGCTCCTATAAACGAATTCACAATTTCTGCTTTCATATACTAACTATTCACCTTGTACTGTCTTTGGATTCCAAGAACCCAAACAGAACATCCTCACTGTCCCTAACTTATCATACTCTATTTTTTAAAAAAAACCAACACTTTCCTCTTAAATATCGGCTGAACAGTAAAAAACTCGACAAATATTCAAGAGAAATTTTAGATCTATTTACAATGTTCAGAAAAGAAAAAAGGCACAAAATCTAAAATCAGTGTAGGACGAAGTACAAAGACTTCGTCTACATAGAATATTCCGATTCTTTTTTAATGACACAAATTACTTTACTGAATATCTAGAGAAACCACCGCCTCGACCGCTCCAAGAAGACTGCCGTCTCTTAAAATTTCAGTTGCTTTTTCAAGCTCATCATACATCTCGACATCCTTATCATTCTCAATAAACGATAGATGTTTTCTGACGAAATCGTACGCTGCCTGTGTTCCGGCGCCGAGTTTGTACTCTCCGTCTCTAAAATCAATCGCCTGACAAGCCGCCATAATTTCCGTCGCTACAATTCTCCTGGCGTTTGCTACAATATCTCGCGCTTTTCTCGCCGCAATCGTTCCCATCGACACAAAATCCTCTTGGTTTTCACATGACGGAATAGAATCCACACTGGCAGGATGAGAAAGCACCTTATTTTCTGATGCCAACGCCGCGACTGCATACTGGGTAATCATAAATCCGGAGTTAAGTCCCGGATGTTTTACTAAAAATGACGGAAAATCCGAAAGTTGGTGGTTCACCAACCGCTCAATACGCCGCTCGGAAATATTTCCAATTTCAGCGGATGCGATACCGAGAAAATCAAAAGGTTGCGCCATCGGCTCACCATGAAAGTTTCCGCCGGAAATAACATCGCCGTCAGGGGTAATAATCGGATTGTCCGTACCGGAATTTAATTCAATTTCAACTTTTTCTTTAACATAAGCGATAGAATCCTTGCTCGCTCCGTGAACTTGCGGCATACAGCGGAGACTGTAAGCATCTTGCACTCGAAGATCTGCTGTATGGGTCATATAGGTAGATCCTTCGACTAGTACGCGAATATTCTTCGCTGTCGCCAAATTTCCTTTATGCGGTCGAATGGTATGAAGTTTTTCATAGAATGCATCGACAATACCGCGATGAGCTTCCAAAGAAAGCGCGCCCGCAATATCCGATAGTTTTAAGAGAGCAAGCGCATCGTAAGTCGCTAATGCCCCGATTGCCGTAAGCACTGTGGTTCCATTAATTAACGCAAGCCCCTCTTTCGCCTCCAGAACCGTTGTTCCAATTCCCGCTTTTTCCATAGCATCTTTTCCGGACATCAGCTCTCCGTTATAGTACGCCTTTCCCAAACCAAGCATCGGCAAAACCATGTGTGATAATGGCGCCAAATCCCCCGACGCTCCGAGCGATCCTTTTTCCGGGATATATGGAATAACATTTTTATTCAGCATATCAAGAATAATTTTCACTGTTTCCATACGAATTCCAGAAAATCCCTTCACGAGGGAATTGATACGAATCAGCATGGTTGCCCGAACTTCATCTTCGCTAAGCGGATTGCCAAATCCGCTAGAATGCGTTCGAATTAAATTTTCTTGAAGCTGAGAACAATCTTCCCTGGAGATGCTTACATTGCAAAGTGAACCGAACCCCGTCGTCACACCATAGACGACACGTTCTTCCGCAACAATATCATCGACAATTTTTCGAGATGCTTTCACCGCCTCAACGGTTTTATCCGAAATCGACACTTCCGCACGCTCTCTGGCTACGGCTACGACGTCTTCCAATGTTAAGTCATGTCCTGTAAGTACAATTTTTTTCATATTTTCTCCTATTTTTTCACATTATCCAAGCGCAACCGCTCCGATAACACCGCCGATAATAAGCGGAATATCAAAGGCGATAAACGTTGGTACACAAGTATCCCAAATATGGTCGTGTTGACCATCGGCATTCAGTCCGGATGTTGGCCCGAGCGTCGAGTCGGAAGCCGGCGATCCGGCATCACCCAGTGCTGCCGCCGTACCGATAAGAAGGATCGTCGCTGCGGGTGAGAATCCGATCGCTTGAGAAAGCGGAACATAAATTGCTGCAATAATCGGAATGGTTCCAAACGATGTCCCAATCCCCATGGTAATCAGAAGCCCGACAACAAGCATAATAAAAGCGGACATCGCTTTCGAGCCTTCCATGTAAGTAGCCGCTAGTTGAACGAGCTCCTCCACAGCACCTGTACTTCGTAAAATGGTACCATAACCTGCCGCTACGAGCATAACAAAGGCGATAAATCCCATAAGCCCGATTCCGCCATTCATGACATCATCAATACTCTTCCATTTGATGCAACCACCGAGTAACATGATGAATAATCCGGCAACTGCCGCATACGGAAGCGATTTCGTGAAAATCGAAACAATCGCTGTAACAAGACAGGCGACAAGCGCAACCCACGCTTCCCATGTCATCTTCACATCGCCTTCCGGAACGTCTGTATCAGCAATCGGCTTATCTTCGTATTCCCGTGGTTTTCTGTAAAGAACCGTGACACAGAAAATAAGTCCAACTAACATGGAAAGTCCTGCAATCCACATCACCTTTCTCGTATCGGCAACTGTGACCGCCATACCAGCTTGCGTGATATTATCCTCCAGTATTTGATGAAAAATAAGTCCGAAACCGATTGGAAGTACTACATATGGTGCTTTCAATCCAAAGGTAAGCGAACAAGCCATTGCACGGCGATCAATTTTAAGTTTATTCATAAGAACAAGTAGCGGTGGGATTAAGATGGGAATAAACGCGATGTGAACCGGTACTATGTTTTGTGAGAAACACGCAATAAAAGCGATAGAGAAGATCATCACGTACTTTTTATCCGATACCACTTTCGCAATTTTTTTAGAGAGAATGGTACCAAGACCTGAATTTGCAAGCCCTACAGCAAAAGCTCCGAGTAGTATGTAACTTAGTGCTGTCGCTGAATTTCCGCCCATTCCACTAATCAGTACATCAATAATATTGTTATCCGCACCTTTTTGATAAATCGGCATTCCGCCCATTACGCCCGCTACTACCGCGGCAACAATAATCGACAGCAGTACGTTAAACTTAAGCAGACATAACGCACACATTACAATTACCGAAACAACTACGGGATTTGTCAACATGTTCCACCTCCTAAAATTTAATAAAATTCCGCGAACCACGCCGATCGGTTAAGAAAAAGAACTGCGAAACCGAGCATCTCATACATAGAAAATAAACGACAAAGCCTTCAAAAATGTAGGCTGCTCCTTAACGTTTCAGCGCTAAAACAAGTCTACACGGCAAGTAAATCATAGCATATTTAAAGTTTTTCTTCAATTTCTTTACAATATAGAAACTTTTAGTATAGATCTTAAGTGACATTCACTTATACTGTCCACGAAGGTAAAAAGATTTTTATTTTCTCAAATTTCTAACAACAAATTCTCGGATGCGAATTACCAACAATCAAAAAGAAAAAACGTGATATAATTCTAGGCGGGAGGATGTATGATTAATACCTTAAAACATAAAATGAAAGAGCAGGGATTGAATGCACTGATTGTAAGCGATCCTCGTAGCATTTACTACTTTAGCGGAGCGACCATCGACCCGGGAGAAAGAATGTACATGCTTATCTTAACAGAAAAAACAGACTACTTCGTCGCGGCGGAGATGTTTCAATCCGAAGCTGAAGAGGCGAACGCGGCATTGGAAAAACGATTTTTTAAAGACACCGAGGACTACCTGAGCATACCGGCTGCGATTATTGCTGACAATGGCGGAAGTTCGTCGAAAATTGGAATTGATAAAAATTTAGTAGCAAAATTTCTTCTTCCAATGATGAACGATCTACCAAACGCGAGCTTTGTCGATGGTTCGCGCATTATCGACGAGATTCGAATGGTAAAAACAAAGGAACAACAGGCTAAAATAAGGGAATCCGCTCATCTCTGTGATAAAATCATCGGTGAATTTATCAAGTATCTCGATACGGAAGAAGCACTCGGTATTACCGAAAAAGACGGCTTTAACAAAGTGCTTGAAATTGCGGAAAATTTAGGCGTAGAAGGATTGAGTTTTCCGCCAATCGTCTGTTTTGGCGAAGGATCTGCGGAGCCACATCACGAATCGTCGAAAGACGTCGTGCTAAAACCGGGTGTTCCCGTCTTGATGGATATCGGCTTTGTCAAACACGGCTATTGCTCCGATATGACGAGGACATTATTCCGTACAAAAGAAGGCATGACGCTGGAAGGCAGCGACGAATTTAAAAAAATCTACAACATCGTTAAAAATGCAAACTTAGCAGGCATCGCCAAAGTAAAACCGGGTGTTCCGCTCGCTGAAATTGACGCGGCTGCACGAGACTACATCAAAGAAGCCGGCTACGGCGAATTCTTTGTTCACAGACTGGGACACGGCATCGGCATTGAATGCCATGAATATCCGGATGTCTCCTCGGCATCAGAAGCTGTTTGCGAAGTCGGCATGACCTTCTCGATTGAACCCGGGATTTACCACAAAGAAAGCGGTATCGGTGTTCGCGTAGAGGATATTGTACTTGTGACGGAGGATGGATGCGAGGTGCTAAATCAGTATTCGAAATAAACTCACGTCGTCTATTGAATAGAAAATTATACCAAGTATTTAGAACAGAAAAAGAAAAGGGGATCATTTGTTGGCACTAAGGTTCCGTGCACTCCTGATTTCCTTTTTTCTTTTCCCTTACTGTATTGGCTAAAATTTTTATCCAAAGACTTGCTCAAAAAAGACCTGAGGCTTCGGGCTGACGCCCTGCAGATTCGGGTTTCAACCGCATAGCAATAGTTTTTTTATTAATTAGAATTTATATTATCTAAAGACTTGTTCAAAAAACAAAAGGAATCATTCGTTAGCATCAAGGTTCAGTGCACTCCTTTTTCTTTTTTCTTTCTGTTGATTTCACTGTTTGTAACCATATACTTTTTTCTTTTGTTTATTGTACTTGCTTTTCCTTGTTCTTAGTGTTAGCATATGAATATGAGGATAATAAAATTTATCTTTCGTAATAAAAAATAAAATGGAAAGGAAAAATATCTCGTTGATTCAGTACCATGGGATGAGAATACCAAAACGAATGTGGAGATATTGGGGAGCGTATCAAAATGGAATGCAGTAATAAGAAATGTACTCATGTTTTTTTTCGTAAGGAGTCGTCCTATGTCTGTTGCCCAGCTTGTGGAGAACTGCGAAAAGAAAAGTTATCATTAAATGAATTTCAGCGGATGCAAGTTGTAGCGAAGCATCTTAAAATCAAAAAATTGGAGAAAATCAATGAGGCCGTGCTATATCTATGTTACATTTTGATTATGCTGCCGATGATTAGGGCTCTGTTTGCTCCTGATAGCCCTAATCATAAGGGTGACGGAAAAATAGAAGGATTTATGGTGCGAGAGTTTCTCGTGATTTGGATCTCTTGTTCTTTTATATTCTTGTATCATGATAAAAAACTCATGGTTATCAAACGTTGTATCGGGGAGTACGCGTGGTATCTTACTACTGTAGTTTTTAAAGTAATAAAACTTTGTTTTCTACTGCTTGTGTTGTTTTTATTTGTTCGCTACCTGTATCCTTATATGTATACACGAACAAAACTGTTGTATCAGGAACATAACATTCGGTTAGAAACATTAGATATAAATTTTTGTGTAGGAAAAGTAATGTTTATTGTTTTTCCTTTGTACTATGTTTTTGCTGATATTGTTGAACTGATGAAAAGAAAACTCTGTCGTGATATGATTCGGTTGAATTCAGGTGGATAGTCTTGGGTTAAATTTAGAAAAGCATATCGTAGCAAAAGAAAAGGGGATCATTTGTTGGCAATTTGTTGGCACTAAGACCCAGTGCACTCCTGATTTCCTTTTCTCTTGTTATTATATATTATTTATGACACAAGGTGTTACCACTTTAGTATACCAGTACAAACTTCATTTAAGAACTATACCCCTTTCCCAATGAATTAAGTAATAAAATGTACTCAACTTTAAAACTAAAATCATTAAATAAAGAAAACAATGAGAAATTTTCAGATTTTAAATTTATGCTAACTGTCTTTATAACCTCTTTTCCTCATGGAACCAACTTATTTTTGTTCATCTCTTTCCCTATTATTTTTTTCTACTACAAAGGGGAAATATAGAAATTCTATTTTTCCCTGTTTGACAAAAACATGTCAAAGACACCTTGTTCGAAATGTTGGTACTTTAAATAATATCTTTAAAACGAGAAGAATATAAACAAAGACAAAACACAATAATACTGTTCATTACAAAAAAAGAAGAAATATATTATTTTAAACGATGCTTAGAAACAAGTCCGAACATTGAACATTTTCTGACACAACGCCTTCGTGCCAGAAAACTTTCAAACGGACGACGCGAGTACCGTCATCGCTTCAAAATTTAATATATTTCTTCTTTATATAGCATATTAAAAACCGCCATAGCATGACGGTTTTTATGTTTAACAATATTTTGTGCTGTACTTTACATATTTTGCGATGTCATTTTGCGCCAAACATTTTAATACCAAAATTTTCATGTATTTTGCGCCGGCGGTTTTCGTCCTAGCGAGTGAACAAAGACAAGCACGACGAAAGGAGAATAACGCTCTCCAACGTGTGCTTATCTATCATTTAAAAAGCTACAGTAACGACATATTTTGCGATGTAATTTTGCGCCAAACATTTTAGTACCGAAATTTTCATGTATTTTGCGCCGGCGGTTTTCGTGCTAGCGAGTGAACAAAGATGAGCACGACGAGAGTAGAATATTTAATTCACGAACGAGTGCGAATCTGTAGTTCAAGAAGCTAGCGCGGAAACCGCCAAGCAAAATTAGCAGTCGGTTTTAGCAAAGGTCAAATACCCCGCCGCAGCAAGTGCCTTTTCCGCCTCCGGTACTTTTTTCTCATTCACCATAACAATCGGACCGGTACATCCCATACCGCTTTCTGCGTAGAGACCCACTTTCCAAAGAGCCTTGACGGCATCTTCAAGATCCATGATGTCAACGCCGGCGATTTGACCGGTCACCACTTCTTTGTCCGGCATTGTTACTTCTTCATCCGCTGCGCCTGCTGCCGGTTTTTCAAGTGACGCAAGCGCCACACTAAGACCCGCCTTCTCGGCTTTGGCAAATTCATCCTTCGCGACGTCGATTAGCTTTCCTTTGGCAAGCTGTGCTGCATAGCGAATCGCGTTGGCAGCGACCGGACTTCCGGAGGCTCGTGAAAGAATAAGAATAATCCGCTTCATCTCTTTTCCGACCCCCGGTCCGTAGCCGTAGCCCATCGCTTCGAAACTTCCCCCGGTAGTATAGGATGAGAATACTTTCATCATCACATTCCCGGTAAGGGTATCGGTCACCATAACATCCGGTGTCCCCATAAGAAGGTCGTTTCCACGCATGACGACACCGCCGTCTGCACGCTGTGACTCGCTGAAATTCACATCATAGCCTGCTTCGGCAATCGTGCGAAGCACACGCTCCGTCTGTCTCGCCCCATCGAGGTTTAGAATCCCGACAGTCGGTCTCTCGACACCCATTGCCTTCGCGGTCGCGATCCCGCTGATTGCATTGATAACCATCGCCTCGGTTCGCTTAGGCGACGAGGTTCCTGTGGTTGTCGCAAGGAACATTTCTTTCCCCTGCGCCGGTGTCACCACTCGTCCCACGGTAGAAATGCCGATTGGGAAACTGTAGTGCATGGTGACACAGGCATCGATGTAGCCATTGTCGAGCAGCTCTTCCAACTTGCTCTGAACCTCCGCCTCCGTGTTGCACTCGAACTGCTCCAGCTTGGTCTCCGCCTTCGGTCCGATAAGCACCACGTCAATATCATCAATGATTTCCGCACCGCGAACGAGATTTTCGACGCCGTGTTCGCTTCCAAGTGTAGTAAGACCTACCTTTACTTTTCCGCCAAAACTACCTGTTTCCAATCCCTCGGCAATATCCATAAAGGTCTTCGCGATGGTTTCTTTTAGTGCTTTGTCCTTATTATTCATTTCGCTCATAAATTTCTCCACTCGATTATTCTGAAAGAAGTGACTCAGCAAATGTCTTCATTGATTCGGCAATCATTTTTCTAATTTCTTCTTTCGATGCTCCACTTTCACTTCCCGCTTCCCCATTATTTCTCTCGATAATAATAGACACACCGTCAAATAGATTGGTCATTCTTCCAAGGAAGAGCGATCCTTTTCCAACGATCATCGCACGGTTTTTAGTACCTGTTGTCATATCTTCCACAGCAAATCCAAGGTATGGCACGCCGGATGGGATATGTCCCTGAGTAGGTGCCCAGCCCTGCATACCGTATTTTTCCATAAATCCCGGAATATCGCCGCGTTCGAGTTCTTTACGTTTAACCCCAATCGCTGCGATCATCTTGTAGTTCGCTTCCGGCACATCGCCCGCTCCCGCCGGTTTGGTAATATCCGGATTCTGCATTTCCACACTGTAACGATCGACGTCTGTTACCTTTAAACCACCTTTGTCAAGCGGGTTCGATACAAGTGACGTGATAACCGCCTGTGGGCTTGATCCTGTTCCCACCGTGTGACGACCCACAAGATCTGTTCGAAGCACAGGGCTTACCCCGTCGTTTTCACTGACAAGGTACGCAAATCCACCGAGAACATCCTCTAAGATCGGAAGATCTTTCTCTACGTGATTTTTCCCGTTCATACCAAGTTTTGCCGTTGCACCACCTGCTACGACGACAACGTTTTTATAGGTTCCCGCTTGAACAAGCGACGCCGCTGAAATAAGGGCATGAGTCGGTGCTGCACAGAATCCTCTAAGGTCAGAACCGGTTGCGTTGACCGCTCCCGCACACTCTGCGACAGACTTCGCGAAGTTACCGCCACCACGCTGGTTCATATCACCACACGCTTCCTCCGAACACTCGATAACATACTCGATAGACGCCGGATCGACATCACATTTTGCGATAAGGTTTTTCAGCGCCACAACACCGGAAGCCTTTACCACGATATTTTCAAACATAACATGCGAAGTAAGGTTCGGATCATAGTCATGGGCACGGATAACACATCCTACGACATTGCCTTCGTGAACAATCTCTTGTGCATGCTCTTCTGCAATGAGTCTCTTCACTTCATCAGCCGATGTTCCCTTAATTTTTCCAAGCTCCTCTTCGGTAGCAAGCGGATTTTTCGCATATTCTTCTTTTAAGACAGCAGCAAACGACTCTTCGATTTTTACCACTTCAAAGGCATCGACAATTTGCATCATCGCGATAAACTCGATTTGAGGCATAATCTCACCGAATTTTCCTTGTCTACTCGCCCCTTCTACGCTTTTACCAACCCACGGCTTTTCAATTTTCCCAAGTTCTTCCGGATGCATATTTCCAATATAGACTTGGTTCGGAGGATAGGCAACGACCTCCTCGAACGGTCTAAGATGTTTTGGAACCGCTTTTAAATATTCCGATTCCGGATTGGTGAGTGCCTCCATTGTCTGTGTTGTCCCGCTGCCAAGTACCATGTCCGGTGTATTGACGAGGACATATGCCGCTTTTTTTATAACTGAATAATTCATTATTCCTCCGTTTCCTTTAAGAAAAAAGCCGCCGCATGCCGCAGCGGCTTTTTCGATATTTTACGATTCTATCGACGTTCGAAACAACTTTCGTCTATCCGAACGTCCTCTCGTGCAAACACGAGATTCCTACTAAAGTAGTCCTTAGAATACTGTCTGCTCAGTGACTTCTGTTTGAAGTGCATCAAGCGCTTTTTCAACAATTTTTCTCCTTAGTTTCTTCTCGTCCTCATGCTCAAGAGCAGGATTTCCAAGTGGGTGAGGAATAGCAATCGCAGGAACGATTCTATTCGCACCAACAGTAAGAGAAATAGGAGTTACTGTACATACATGTACTACAGGAAGACCTGTCGCTTCAATCCCTTTAACCATCGTTGCACCGCAACGTGTACAAGTTCCTCAGGTCGAAGTAAGAATAACCGCATCCACGCCGTCCGCTTTTAATTCAGCACCGATTTTCTCTGAGAACCCTTTTGCATTTTTAACAGACGTACCGTTACCGACAGTAGCGTAGTAGTACCGGTGAAGTTTTCCAATTTTTCCTTCTTTTTCAAGGTCTCTAAGAACGTCGACAGGAAGGACGCGGTCAGAATCTTCATTACAATAGGTCGGGTCGTATCCACCGTGAGCAGTCTCGTAAGTCTCCTCGGTAAGATCGTCCACGCCCTCAATATCGTACTTTCCATAGTTTTGTGCAGAAGATGACGCAATTCTGTCCGGGTTTCCTTTCGGAACAACACCACCGGATGTCACAAGAGCAATCTTCGCTTTTGATAGATCCACAATCGCCTTTCCCGGCTCGACATTGTCAAATTCAGGCATTGGGTACTCGGTAACGAACGCCTCGCCTTTTAGCTTCGCAACAAGCATTTCAACCGCTCTTTCCGCACCGATTTTTTCTTCAAATTGGTTCTTTCGAACACCTTTTTCGATATATCCTTCTTCTGCCGGAGAACCGATTGCCTCTCCTGTAAGAAGTTTCATCGCCAAATTCTTAACAGCCGGAACTGCTTTTCTCATAGTCGCTGCACTGTTTCCGGTAGAAACAATGTACACGTCTTTCTTGTAAAGATCTGCTCCCGGGTTCTCAACATACATCGCAGTAAGGGACTTAATGCCAAGCTCTTTTTGAACGTCGCTCGCTACCTTACCACAAGCAGTACCATATCGTCCTGCGTTAAACGCCGGTCCTGCGATAAAGAGATCCGGGTTCTTTTCTTTTACCCAACCAAGAACTTGCTCTGTCGCTGAATCCATATTCTCTGCAAAGTAAGAGTCACCACAAATAATCGTAGCTACAATTTCAACATCGTCGCCTAGTGCCGCTTTTAGCGCTTCACCCGGCCCAACAACGCCGTCTCTTACTTCCGGCTTGTGATCAGCAACCTCTTCTCCACCGATTCCGGCAAAGAACTGGTTTATATAATGGACAACTTTGTATTTTGCCATAGGATCTCCTTTCTATGCTTGCTTTCTAATGTTGGTCATCTCTTCAATGATTTCATCAACATTTAGAACCATTTCCATCATACCAACTTGGTCGTCATAGACACCAGCGTCTACGATGTCCTTGATTTCAGGTTCTACTACGTGGTACACGTCAAGACCAAGCTTAACATTTGCTAGGCAACCCGCGAATGTAGGGTCTCCCAATCTAACGGTTTCCGCAGCAAGTCCGGCAGCCTCAGCTTCTGCTGCTCCCAAAATAACTACTACGTTCTCTGCTCCATGCTCATCTGATAAATTCTTTACTCTTTTTTGATTTTCCAAATCCATAGCACCCGCGCTTGTTCAGACGAAGCATTCGGTTGATGAGAAGACGACTTCTGCGCCTTTTACTGTTTTAACACACTCTTCGATAGCAGGTCCAGGGATACCGTCTCTGTCACCGATGATGATTACTTTTTTATTTTCTAGTAATCCATTGAAACGAATCACTGTCCTATAATCAGCTACATCGTACCGATTGATAGCCGATTTTTATTTCTTAGTATCCTCTAGCAGTTAGCTTGTTGAATCCCAGTTCGTTGGTCGCACCGGTGATAACCTGAAGCTCTGCCACAATGCTGCCGTCTTCTTTTAAACTTCCTGCGAAACCGCCGGCAATCTTGTCTGTATAGTCCAACATACCGATCACTTTCTTCATTGGAGGAAGGGTAATCACTTCGTTGGCATTACCACCTGTTACACAAGCGTTCGCAGCCGGATCCGCATCAGCAAGGGATTGCGACTGTCCGTCTTGTCCTGCATACTCGTCGGTTACGATAACCGTTTTTACGCCTTCTGCTTCGATTTTTTTACAGTTCATAATAAGGTCTGTATCCGGGTTACCGAATCCTTCTTGAGAGATAATCACACCGTCAAGACCTAGCATTTTTGCAAATTTTGCAGCTTGGTTTGACGAACGCTGCTTATCCGCAAGGTAGACGTTCTCATTGGTAATAATAACACCCATAAAGTTGATGTCTTTCCCATGTCGAGCGTAAAGATTTTTAATAATCGGGTTGTTTAAGTGGTGGAAAGTAGTATTTTTGTCACAAGCTGACACACAGTTACCACTTGTAATCGCACCGTCCATTACCTCAGTAGGGTAAAGGATGGTCGGCATGATTTTCTTCGCATCAACGCCGTACACATAAGTGTCGTGTAGAAGACCTTGTGTTTGAAGCATGTAGACATAACCAACTTTAGGAAGGTTAGGGAACTCCGCCGCTTGCTCAAGCAAAGGCTTTGTCTCAAAAGTCTCTACTTTATCAGGCTCGATATTTCTAGCAAGCTCTCCGACATAGGTAGCCACACGTAGTCCTGCCCCTCGTACTGCTGCTTCGTACTCGTGCTGTTTCAAATCTTCAATCGGCTCGATAACGAGGCATAGGTTGAGCAACTTACTAAATGGTGTGTAGTCTGCACCCACACCGCTCATATCAATAATTCCCTCTTGGAATCCGACAATTTTTCCGCAAGTAACGATACCTACATTATTTAGAACATGAGTTCTCCCTTCGCCGACGGTGTCGACAGAAGATATCATTCCCGGGAATACGCCACCTCGACCGGAGACTTTTACTCGCGGTTGGATAACGTCCTTAACCGGTGTAATCCTTACTTCTTCGCCTGGTACAGCCACTTCAATCGTTACTGATTTCAAATGGTCATCTTCTAGTACCACTTTAGAGATTTCTTCCTGATTGACATATAGCACGCCATTCTCGATTTTGCTCTCATTAGAAAGCTCGATAGACTTGATGTCAATTCCTCCTAACTCTAATCTCAATTACTACCTCCTCTTATATGTTGGAATCAATCATTTTCTTGATATCATCTTTTGTCGTTTCTTTTCCTGT
>PDWJ01001091.1_pt1 | contig 35052 bp, 29 predicted proteins | sample 1430881 | NCBI WGS metagenome assembly PDWJ01 (sample SAMN01162460, study PRJNA174530) | Oral metagenome, whole genome shotgun sequencing project. | biome: Marine environment; feature: Marine mammal; material: Swab sample of the gingival sulcus; isolation source: swab sample of gingival sulcus...
CTAATGTTACCTGTTCCGGCAAACAAATCAAGCACCTCAACCCCTTCCAAATCCCATTGATTTTCAAGAATATTGAACAAAGATTCTTTGGCCATATCAGTGGTTGGCCTTGAAGGAAAATTTTTTGGTGGTGCAAACCGCCGATTTTTATATTTCCCCCTGATTACACGCACAATAATTGGGAGGTTAAAATAAATTGCTCTGATTTTTCTTTTTGAAAATCAACCTTTACTTTGTGATTCAACAATTTGCTTAATTCCGGTAAATGCTCCCAATTTTGGTTGACCCCAAACAAGTTAATTTCAAAGTCTTTTAACGCCAATTCCTTTTGTTCTAAAACAAATAAAATATGATAGACCAAATCAGAAATTTGATTGGACTGAAACAAGTTAAAATAAGTCAATTTATTTTTACTAGTGATCACCAAGTAAAACGCGTTGTCCTGCCACAAGATATGAATTCTTGGCGTGAACTGTGGGGCTTGAAAAATACCTTTTAACAATACCGTTGAGGTATGAATAATTTTTACTCTAGGCATTTTCATCACAAACAATTGTTTAATCCACAGTGGAATTTCATAAACCGCTGTAATATCCAGTTCTGGAATTCGATTGTAATCTATATCATCAAATGGTGGTTGATGATTTAACGCAAAAATATCTTTGGGCTTTGAGGCATTAAAAATGGATATAGGCACCAAGGTTTGCCGGTTAGTAGAAACACTAAGTGATATCGATTTGAAATCCAATTTAAAAATAGGTTCATCCAAATATTTAGATAACTCCGCTTTATTAAACGATAAAAGTGTAAAGGAATTCTCCTCTACACTTTTTTTAGTTTCTATATTTATAATTGAATAGCTTAACTTATCATTTTGTAATGCTATACTTAATGCATGCTGATAAGCATCTGCCTTATTAAATGCCATAATAATGCGTTTAGTAAGACCAGTTGTCTTTTAAGTTGTTTTCAGTTAACGATCCAATTTCTAAAGTATCTTTTGGATATTCTGGGTGAACGCCGCGAATAAGTACCGTTGAAATTTTAATTTCACCTCTAGGTACTGAATCTGTTTGAATTATTACCGGTGTTTGACCAGAAAATGGTAAATATCTTAAAGAATCAGGCACAAAATCAAATTGATAATCTTGTTTTTTTCTTAACTCTACATAATCATCATCTTGGAAAACAGTTTCATAAACGCTGACATAAATCGTATCTCTCACAAATCCCTCAAATTCTGCAGGTAAACTATCCGTTTTAGTTTTATAGAAATTAAGTAAGGCTTTAGCCTCAACATCTGTCATGTTAAAATCTAATGCTTTATTTTGTCCTGGGTAAATCCAATCTGCTTCATATCTGCGTAACTTTCTATTTGGTGTAGGCCCTTGTCTTTTAAAATCAATTCGCTTACCATTTTTAATAAAATCAATTAAAGAATCAATACTTGGGGTGTATACACCGTACTCTCTTTTGTATTCTTTTTCAGCTAACTTGATATCATTTAATCGCATTTTGGTTTCTTTCATTACCAAATCTTTACGGTTAGTGGCATCAATATCAGATTTTACAATTTCGTAATCTTTATAAATTAAAAATAACCCTACAACTGATAAAACCAACGTGGCTCCGATAATGGCAATTGAACGGATAACATTTAAGGTAAATAGAACCCAAACCACCGCAATCAACATTAAAAATAGGCCAGCCATTCCAAACATGTCTTCTTGGGTATAGCCAAATAATAAGTTCTCATTTTTGTTTGGATCAAAAACCTCCACAACCGTAGTTGAAATAGATTTTAAGTACACTAAAATACCCACAATAAAAACGATAACTGGACCTAAAAATCTTCCTGCGTTATATTTTAAATTATCTAATGTCGAACTCATATTTATTTATTAATTAATTTTACGATTTGATGTTAGTGACAAAACTACAATTTTTTTTAAACGAATTGATGTTACACAGTATTTTTTTTACATATTTAACTCAATAATTCATACCGTCTAAATTTTTCATTCTTAAAAAGCAATAATTGATAACCAAATTAAGCCATACCGATTTCAAAAGCCAATTTTTAAAGGCCTTTAAATTTCAACCTACACAAGATCAAAAAACGGCAATATCAGCCCTGAGCACTTTTATTTCTAATCCTAATGAATTTGAACTTTTTGTGTTAAAAGGCTATGCAGGAACGGGAAAAACGACCTTAATTTCAAACTTAATTCAAACTTTAAACAACTATAACATCAAAAGTGTAAGCATGGCTCCAACAGGAAGAGCAGCCAAAGTTCTTTCGACTTACAGTAATGAGAAAGCCAATACTATTCACCGAAAAATTTACTTCCAGAACACCACACCTGAGCAAGGTATTTATTTTAACTTAGGTCGGAATTTACATAAGAACACTTTGTTTTTAATTGATGAAGCTTCTATGATTGCTTCATACAGCTCAGCAGACCAACAGCGAGACTTGCTTAATGATGTAATTGAATACGTGTATTCTGGAGATAATTGTAAACTCATTTTTATTGGAGATGAAGGACAGTTACCACCAGTTGGATTAGCCGATAGTCCGGCCCTATCTCCTGACTTTTTAAAACAGTCCTTTTCTTTGGATATTGTCGAAATAAAATTAAATGAGGTCGTTAGACAAGCTGAACAAAGTGGTATTTTGACTTTGGCAACTCAACTGAGGGAATTTACCCCCACGCCTCCAACCTTATTTTATAATCAAACAGATGTAAAAGCCATAAATGGAATGGAATTACAAGAGGAATTAGAATCGGCTATACATGAATATGGACAAGAAGAGGTAATGGTGATTACGAGAAGTAATAAAAGGGCAAATTTGTTCAACCAACAAATAAGGCACAGGATTTTGTGGCAGGAAGAAGATTTAAATGCTGGTGACGTTTTAATGGTTGGAAAAAACAACTATTTTTGGGTTTCAAGCGACTCCGAAATTGGATTTATTGCTAATGGGGAAATTATCGAGATTTTAAAAGTCATTAGACGAGAAGAACTGTATGGATTTGAATTTGCTGATGTTCTGGTCAGGTTTATTGATTATCCACAAATTCCTGAAGTGGAACTTAAAATTAACATTAACGCCATACGCCATGAAGGGGCGAATCTACCAAGAGAAATACTAGCCGAATTATTTTACACCATTGCAAGAGAAGAATATCCATTAGAACGAAATAAAAAAATAAGAAATAAACTGGTGATGACCAATCCCTATTTCCAAGCCTTACAAGTGAAGTTCGCCTATGCCGTGACTTGTCATAAAGCGCAAGGCGGGCAATGGTCAACGATATTTATCGACCAAGGTTATTTCGTGGATGATATGTGGTCTCCTGAATACATGAGATGGCTATATACGGCGGTAACCCGAGCGAAAGAAAAACTGTTCTTGGTAAATTTTTCAAAGCCATTTGTTGATTTAGAAGATTAACTTATTTCAGTAAATCCTTATACATGGCTACGGTATTTTCTAAACCAAGATACAACGCATCCGAAATTAACGCATGTCCGATAGACACTTCCGCCAAATCTGGAATACTTTGCTTAAAGAATTTTAAATTTTCTAGGCTCAGATCATGCCCTGCATTAATCATTAACCCATTTTTTGATGCTACTTTTGCTGCAGCAATATAAGGTTCAATCGCTTGGACTCTATCCGTTGAATAATTTTCGGCATAAGGTCCAGTATAAAATTCAATTCTGTCCGCTCCAACTTTGGCGGCATTTTCAATTTTTTCAGCATCAGTTTCAATAAACAAAGACACTCTAACACCAGATTTTTTCAACTGAGAAACAACATCTTTTAAAAACTCGAAATGTGTGATGGCATCCCATCCTGCATTGGAGGTTAACACATTTGGCGGGTCGGGAACCAAAGTAGCCTGAGCGGGTTTTAAATCTTTAATGATTTTTAAAAAACGTTCATTGGGATACCCTTCAATATTGTATTCGGTTTTCACTACTTGCGCCAAATCATAGGTATCTTGTAGCGTGATGTGTCGTTCATCAGGACGCGGATGGATGGTGATCCCATCTGCCCCAAATAATTCAATATTTTTTGCCGCTTCCACCAAATTTGGAGTATTGCCTCCTCTAGCATTTCGAATCGTGGCAATTTTGTTGATGTTTACACTTAACTTGGTTTCCATACTTAAGGTTTATATTCTTTTAATACTTTTTTAGTGCCAATAGCTTTGGTGATATAATCTACACTTAATTTTGGTGCACGAGCTGGCGAATATTCTCTCCCGTAGTATATGATTTGAACATGAAGTTTGTTCCACAATTCTTTTGGGAACAGTTTTTTGGCATCAGTTTCCGTCTGCACAACCGATTTACCATTGGTCAGTCCCCATCTAACCATCAAGCGGTGAATGTGGGTGTCAACCGGAAAAGCAGGTACGCCAAATGCTTGCGCCATCACGACTGAAGCTGTTTTATGACCTACGCCTGGCAAAGCTTCTAATGCGTCAAAATCAGCAGGCACCTCTCCATTATGTTTATCAATTAAAATCTCTGACAATTTATGAATGGCTTTCGATTTTGTATTGGACAGCCCACATTGTTTGATGATTTCTTTTATTTCTGCAACCGATAATTTTACCATATCAAAAGGGTTATCAGCCGCTTCAAAAAGTGCTGGGGTTAATTGATTAACTTTTTTATCGGTACACTGGGCAGACATCAACACTGCAATCAATAAAGTATAGGCATCTTTATGGTCTAAAGGTACATCCACCACGGGATATAACTTTTCTAATTCTTCAATAATAAAATCCGCTTTTTCTTTTCGGGTCATTTTAATTTTTCTTTAATTTAAACCCATTTTTAATGAAATTAAGAAATTCTTTAAAAGTAGATTTATTCGTAAAAACCGATTTTGCCACATCCATTTTTGATGTTTCAGATTCAGACGTTTCTGGCTTTATTTTTCCAGAATGAGTGGGTTTACTACCAAATGTATTTTGCTGAAAGTTATTCGCTTGTCCTTCACCTTTTCGGATGGCATCTGACTTGGCATAACTTTCTTTTGCCTGATCCATAAACCCTAATTCTTCCTGAACTAAACCAAGATTATTCAATGTAATTTCATTAGTAGGGTCAAGTTTTAAAGACCTTTTATAATCCTCAATGGCTCCATTTTTATCCCCTAATCTAGACTTAGCAAATGCCCTACAAGAGTAATAAAAAGCATAATTAGGATCTAATTCAATTAATTTATTAAAATCAAAAATAGCTAAATCAATTTTCTCGAGATTTAAATATGAAACGCCTCTGTGATAATGCGCTTCTTTACTGTTGGGTGTCTTCTTAATTGCTTTATTAAACAATTCTATAGAGGATTCAAAGTCATTTTGATTAACTTTGTCCATAGCAAGTTTGAAATAATTTGAATCTGACATGCGACAAAGATAAATGAATTTCCCGATTTACAGAAAATATAAAGGCATTGATGTTTGGTTTAAAATTTTAGATTTAACACATTTTATAGAGTATAAAAAATTAGGTCAAAAAATTATTGAACATGAGGTAAAGGCAACAATTTTTCCAGAACAACAATTCATTAGAGATTTAATTGATTGTCATGAAGATCGCTGGGAAATTAAAACGTCAAAAGAGTTAGATACTTTTTTACGGTCTTGAATTTAAAACCTCTGAGAAAGTTTTAAACTTAACTTTACTTTTATTCTTTTCGATAAATTGTTCCAACTTTTTTAAGGCAAAAAAAGTACAGGCTTTAGGATGCCCAATAAACACGGTTTCCTCCCACCCTTTGGCTTTATTTTGCTTTATGACTTGGTTCATTTTTGTTACAAAATAACCATCCAGTCCGGCCGCCAATAATTTACCTTTGGTTAGTAGTTCTTTTTTACCTCCGCCAGATGGGATTGGGTAACCATCTCCAATTGGTTTATGCGCTATTGGATTTAATCGTCCAAGCACAAACAAACGCCAAAAAAACCAATTAGAATACTTAAAATTGGATATGGGATATTCTAAAAATGTTCCATTATCATCCGACAAGCACAAGTCATCTGAAAACAACCATTTATCCTGGTTTGGAACTTTTGTAAAATCATAAAAATAACTCCCTTTAGTATTTTTCCCTCCAGGAAATACCGTTGAATCTAATTTTAAATCGGCTTTTTGAAAAGCTTTTTGGATTTTACTAAACGGCTGTAAACACCAACCTCCTGCCCTGTAGGCTTGGACTTTTTTATCAATAATCTCCTCCAAAAATGCTTTATATTGTAGCACAATTCTTTCAATTTCTGTTTCTGAAAAATCGACTAGCTTATAACGGGAAACATTCATGTTCCATTGGACACCGTCAAAATCACAATCCTCCCAATGCGGGTGAATATGAAGCTGGCAATCATGCCCTTTTTCGGACATTAATTTAATTTGCGACACGACTGCATCATAATCACGTTTGGCAGTTTCATATTGATTGATGTAAGACTTTAATTTTACCAAATACCCCACATCAATAAAAAAAATCATTTTTACACCTGTACGATCGGCAATTTGCAATAAGTGGTTTGTTGGTTCAATGATACATTTTTGAGCGGTACCTGTTGGCTGACCAAAATATAACTCGTAATCGTATGTTAAATAAACATTCAATTATTGAACTTCAGAATTACCTTTATTTTCAGTAAACGATTTAATTAATTCTTCCAAGCTCATAAAATTTTGATCAATTCTCGCTTGGGCATCATCCACAAAATCAGATTGCGGAAACATTTCAATGAATTCACTGTAATAAATTTTAGCTTGAGCTGTGTCTCTTAACTCAAAATCTGTATGGCTGGCTCGGTTATAATACACCGATTCAATTTTATTGTAAGTCGGGTAATCTTTGATAATTTTATTTAAGATTTTTACCGATTTTGAATGTTGCCCCAAGGTAAAAGCAATATCAGATGCTTTTAATAAATAATCTGGTGATTTCTCATCTTCAGGGTAAATTACAGCATAATCTTGAAAAGCCGTAACCGCATCTTGCATAATCTCTTGACTGGGAAAATTTGTATTTAAGCTATCATCTAACATTTTAATTCTAGCCAAAAACTTATCGTTATTTTCTCCAATTACCTCCCCGGTTTGTTCATCAGTTGCAGATTGACAAGCATTAAAATTAAGGATTAAAATTAAACCTAAAAGTTTTACAAAATTTTTCATATCATTTATTTTGTTAAAGTAAACTCAAAAAATAAAAATTTATTTTCTTCTTTTCTGAAGTGGAAATCTCATTCTGTATGGCACATCAATATCGCCTTTTGAAATGTTGACCAATTTCTTTTTTAACATTCTCTTTTTTAATGGAGATAAATGATCGGTAAAAAGCACACCCTCTACATGGTCATATTCATGTTGGATAATTCTAGCGGCATAGCCATCATATTCTTCTTCTTTAAACTCCCAGTTCTCGTCAAAATACGAAATTTTTATGGTTGGTTTTCTATAGACTTCTTCTCTAATTTTTGGAATTGACAAACACCCTTCAGCAAATGCCCATTCATCCCCCTCTTCTTCTTCAATAATAGGATTGATAAACACTTTCTTAAATCCGTCTAAACCTTCAGCCATTGGGTCCGGTTCTTCTCCTTCTTCAACCTCAGCAAAAGGACTAGCATCCACCACAAATAAACGTATAGATTTTCCAATTTGAGGCGCCGCTAAACCAACACCGCTCGCTTCATACATGGTTTCAAACATGTTTTCAATCAACACATTTAAATCTTTGTAATCCTCATCAATTTCTTCTCCCATTTTTTTTAAAACCGGATCTCCATAAGCCACAATAGGTAAAATCATACGTATTTATTTTTTACAAAAATAGTGTTTTGTGCGCATTTGAAACTTAATAAAATTTAATTTTTTTAAATTTGTAGAAAAAACATGCCGCTAGCTTCAAATTTCAGTTACAGTCTATCAGATTTAGGATCGTTTAGTCAATACACCATCAAAAAGGCCAATCAAGTTTTAACCAACATTGGTGTTTCAAGTGAATACTTAGACATTTTAAGAACAGTTGTTTTGTTTGTTGGGATTGTGCTTCTAATTTTAATTCTCTGGTGGATTTCGCGTAAAATTATGATTTCGATTGTACACAGTTTTGCGAGTAAATCAAAAACGGTATGGGACGATTATTTGGTTGAAAAGCGATTTTTCTCGGCTTTAGCCCATTTGGTTCCTCTGATTTTTATGGATAGCTTTATTAAAACTACTTTCATTAGTTACCAACGTATTGCTCATTTTTTATTAAAAACGGTTGATGTGGTCATAGTTTTTGTGGTGCTATTGGCTCTGATCAGATTTTTAAATGCGTTTGAAAAAGTACTAAGTGAACGACCAGCATTAAAAGACAAACCCATACAATCTTATTTTCAATTGACAAAAATATTGGTTTCGGGCTTTATGATAATTTTAGGTTTATCCATTGCGACTGGGCAATCACCAATTTATTTTTTAACCTCTTTAGGCGCCGCTACAGCAATCATTCTTTTAGTTTTTAAAGATACGATCCTAGGGTTTGTTGGAAGTATTCAACTCGCAGCCAACGACATGGTTCGAATTGGCGATTGGATAACTATGGAAAAATATGGTGCGGATGGTGATGTAACGGAAATTACTTTAGCTACTGTAAAGGTTCAAAACTTTGACAAAACGATAACCACCATCCCTACTTACTCCTTTATTTCAGATTCATTTAAAAACTGGCGTGGCATGGAGCAAGCTGATGGTAGAAGAATAAAAAGAGCCATTAATATTGAATTGAATTCTGTTAAATTTTGCTCTGAGGAGAAGTTAAATGAACTGCAAAAAATCAAATACCTTACAGACCATATCATCAAAAAAGAAAATGAGATAAAAACGTATAATCAAACCCATAATATTAACAAAAATTTCTTGTTAAACGGTAGACATCAAACTAATATTGGATTGTACCGTGAATATATCAAACAATACTTAAAACATAACCCTCACATCAATCAAAACATGACTTTGATGGTTAGACAGTTATCGCCAACCGCACAAGGTATTCCAATTGAAATTTATTGTTTTTCTAAACATAAAGAATGGGCTATTTATGAGAATATTGTGGCAGATATTTTTGATCATTTGTTTGCCGCAACCAATTATTTTGATTTAATTATTTTTGAGCAACCTTCAGGAAAAGACCTCTCCAAGGTCATTGACAAGGTTACCGCTAAAGCCTAATAAGATTGTAATTAATATCACACTTCCATTTTTTTTACTAAATTTGAAACAGTATGGTTTTGAATCAAACCGTACATTCTTTTCAAATTTAAATATATGTCAAAAAATTTAAGCGATTTATCTTATAGACAAGGACTTAAGAATAATTTATTTGATAAATTAGGACAAGCAGCTTCAAAAGAGGGAGCACCATCCTCAAAAGATTTAGAAGTTTTAGCTAAAGAATTTTTAGTAGGTAACGCCACCACATACGGAACGGCGAGTTTTTACGATTTCATGAAACCCGAGAATAAAGGGAAGAAAGTCTACGTTTGTAATGGAAGTGCTTGTATTTGTTCTGGCAAACAAAATAAAGTTATTGATGACTTAAAACATCATTTTAAAGCAGACGAAATTGGTCACATGACTTGTTTAGGTCGGTGTCATGAAAATGGGGCTTTTCATTATAACGGAAAAAATTACTCGGCAATAGAGGTTGAGAAAGTTATCGGTAATCAACCGGTAGAAGAAGATGTTTATCATGTTGGAGGAAATGTAAGTTTATTGACTCAAAATACCGCTTTTAATGATTTTAAAGCCCTACTACAATCTGCTTTAAATAAATCAAAAGATGCCATTTTAAATGAAATTAAAGTTGCCAATATTAGAGGAAGAGGTGGTGCTGGATTTCCTATGGGATTTAAATTAGAGTCATGTAAAAACATAGAAAGTGATACCAAATTCATCATCTGTAACGCTGATGAAGGTGATCCAGGGGCGTATTCGGATCGTTACCTTCTAGAAAAACAATCTTATTCAGTTTTGTTTGGAATGATGATGGCTGGGTATACCACTGGTGCGGAATGGGGTGTATTATATATCAGAGCGGAATACCCTGAAGCGGTGGAGATAGTTCAAAACGCCATTAATGAATTAAAAACACAACACTTACTTGGTGAAAATATTTTGGCTTCTGGGTTTAATTTTGACTTCAAAATTATTAAGGCACAAGGCGCCTATATTTGTGGAGAAGAAACCGCTTTGATTAATTCTATTGAAGGTCAAAGACCTGAGGTGAGAACAAGACCTCCCTACCCAACCCAACAAGGCCTCTTTAATAAGCCAACTATTGTAAACAATGTTGAAACTTTGGCGGCAGTTTTCAAAATAATTCAGAATGGTGGAGAAGCTTATTCTAAACTAGGAACTGAAAAATCAAAAGGAACTAAACTGGTTTGCTTAGACTCTTTTTTTAATAAACCTGGCATTTATGAAGTTGAAATGGGCACACCTCTAAAAGCTGTTGTTGAAGATTTTGGAGGCGGATTTAAAGAATCTGTTAAAGCTATGCAAATTGGTGGACCTTTAGGTGGTATTGTTCCTGTGGGTAAAATCGATAAGTTGTCCATTGATTTTGAATCTTTTGCGAATGAAGGATTTCTGCTTGGTCACGCTTCAATTGTATGCATTCCTGAAACTTTCCCAATGATGAGCTACCTTGAACATTTAATGGATTTTGCTCAGTATGAAAGTTGTGGAAAATGTTTCCCTTGTAGACTAGGAACCAAAAGAGCTCATGAGTTACTTAAAAAAGCAAATGAATCGGATTTTAAAATTGACAAACATTTATTTGATGACTTGATGAATACTTTACAGCAAGGTTCGCTTTGTGCCCATGGAGGTGGAATTCCATTACCGATTAAAAATGCATTAACCTATTTTGAATCAGAATTAAAACAATATTTTAGTCATTAATTCATGTCTTTTTTTACACCAAATACAGATTTTTACAGAGATTATTTTGACAAGGATAAGTATACCCTAGCCTGGCGTATATCGGGTTCATTTACCTTAATTTTCCTCATCTTAACCATCATTTATTTTTATTTACAGACACCATCATTTTACTTAACTGGCATTACATTCTTGTTTGGTTTAAGCGCATTTATTTACTTAAATATTACGAAAAAATATCGCATTTTATTTTTAGCGTTTGCTATCTGTGGAACGGTGATTTCAAACTTTGGAATTAATTACGTCACCACCGCAGCGCATTATGTGGATTTTATTTGGTTAGTAACCTGTGTGTTGGCGGCATTTGTAGGAGTCGGAAAAAAAGCTGGAATAACATTAATAATTATTGATGCCATTGCTATTTCATATTTTTATTACTTCAGTTTAAATAACTTGCTGACCACAATTGAACCCATTACTGTCTTAGGATTAATTGGAGAACATTTAGAGTTGATGTTTGCATTCATTGTAATGAGCATTCTGATGTATAAATTTGCGCATTACCAAATTTTTTCGCAAGATGTACTCTCCAAAGTTGAAAAAGCCCATCAAGAAAAATCAAGTGAAAATACCATTTTAGTTAAAGAGATTCATCACCGGGTAAAAAACAATTTACAAATCATTATTAGTTTGCTCCGTCTTCAAAAAAATGAACTCAAATCAGAAGAGGCTAAACACTCATTTTCAGAGGCTATAAACCGAATTATGGTTATGTCCTTAATTCATGAAAAATTGTATAGAAACAAATCCCTATCCCAATTAAATTTAGAAGATTATTTAACAGATTTAATAAAGGATATTTTAGTGGTGTTTAAAAAAAATGAAACCACTACACTCCATTTGGAAGCCAAATGTGATATAGGTTTAAAAACCATTGTTCCTTTGGGGTTATTAATTAATGAATTAGTGTCAAATTCCTTAAAGCATGCGTTTACGTGCCAGGAACATTGCGACATTACCATCCAGCTCAGAAATGACGACAACAATAATTATAAACTATTATATAAAGATAATGGCAACTGGAAAGAACCTAAAGCAGACTACACCAGTTTTGGATTAGAATTAATAGAAATTATGACCAGTCAACTAGAAGGTCATTTTGATAGAAAATCGAGTCCAGAAGGTACTATTTATAATTTTGATTTAAAAAACATTGATTAAATCAGCTAACTAGAATATTATGAAAGCATACATCAATAATACCCCACATGAGTTTAAAGTAGGCGAAACTATTTTAAATTTTGTTAAGAGAATTGAAGGCGAAAAAATTATTCCCACACTTTGTGACGCTCCAAATCTGGAAGCCTTTGGTTCTTGTAGGATTTGTAGTGTTGACGTGGCATTGGAAAAAGATGGACCAACCAAAGTCATGGCGTCTTGCCATACACCAGTTACTGAGGGTATGTATGTTTACCCTAGTTCAGAAAGTATTCAAGAATTGCGAAAAAACATAATTGAGCTTGTTATTTCTGACCACCCATTAGAGTGCCTAACTTGTGAGGTTAATGGCAATTGCCAATTACAAGATGTTGTTGGAGAAGTTGGGTTAAGAGAAGTAAGATATCCAAGTGAATTTGAAAATCACATTGATAGAGAAAAAGATTTAAGTCATCCTTACATGACCTCTGACTTTTCGAAATGTATTAACTGTTACCGCTGTGTTCGGGCGTGTGATGAAGTACAAGGTCAATTTGTATTAAGCATGGCTGGTAGAGGTTTTGATGCACACATTGTTAAAGGCGCCGACCAATCCTTTTTTGAATCTGATTGTGTCAGTTGTGGAGCCTGTGCTCAAGCCTGTCCTACCTCTGCTATTTCGGACGTATTTGAATCCAAATCAACAAAATTTGACACCAAAGAAAGAACCATTTGTACTTACTGTGGTGTAGGATGTAACTTAGAAGTAGCAACCAAAAACGGTGAAATCCTGTCAATTCAAGCGCCAATAGATGCTGAAGTTAATGGTGGACACACATGTCTAAAAGGCCGTTACGCTTTTAAATTTTTTAACCATGAAGACCGTTTAAGACAGCCATTAATTAAAAAGAATGGTCAATTTGAAGAGGTCACTTGGGATGAGGCTTATAATTTTATCACCAGCAAATTTAAAACTTACAAAACCGAATTTGGACCTGATTCCATTGCGGGAATATCAAGTTCTAGATGTACAAATGAAGAAAATTACTTGATGCAAAAGTTCTTCAGAGCTGTAATTCAAACCAATAACATTGATGGTTGTGCACGTGTTTGTCATTCACCAACTGCTTTAGGTATGCAAAGGGTGTTTGGTACAGGCGCTGCCACCAACTCAATTGAAGATTTGAAATACACAAATTGTATTATGGTTATTGGGGCCAATCCAACTTCAGGTCACCCTGTTACCGGTGCAAAGCTGAAACAATTTGCCATGAAAACCGATAATGTTTCGATTGTAATTGATCCTAGAAAAACAGAGTTAGCGAAATATGCAACTTATCATTTAGCGCTAAGGCCTGGTACAAATGTGGCGGTTTTGAATATGATGATGTATTTCATCATTACTGAAGGCTTGGCCAACGAACAATTTATAAAAGACAAAACAGAAGGTTTTGAAGATTACAAAAATCAAATTTTAAATATTGACTTAGACCAACTTGAAAATATTTCGGGTGTGGATCGTAACTTGGTTAAAGCAGCTGCAATAGCTTACGCTAAGGCGCCTAATGCTATGAGTTTCCATGGTCTCGGCGTTACTGAACAATACCAAGGTACATTTACGGTCATGCAAATTGCAGATTTAGCCTTGTTAACAGGAAATATTGGTCGTAAAGGTGTTGGTGTAAACCCGTTAAGAGGTCAAAATAATGTTCAGGGAGCTGCAGATATGGGTGTTCAACCTCATCAAGGTGCCGGATATTTAGATGTGACCAATGAAGAAGTCAACAAGAAATATAATGCCTTTTATGGGTCGACTTTACCAAAACACATTGGGTATAAAATTCCAGAAATGTTTGATGCGGCTTTAGACGGAAAATTAAAAGCCATCTGGATAATGGGTGAAGATGTGGTTCAAACCGACCCGAATACACAAAAAGTTATTAAAGCCCTTAACAACACGGATTTAGTAATTGTACAGGAGCTATTTATGACCGAAACGGCAAAGTATGCTGATGTGGTTTTACCTGGCGCATCATTCCTTGAAAAAGAAGGTACGTTTACTAATGGCGAGAGAAGAATTCAAGCGGTTAGAAAAATCGTTGAACCAGTTGGTAATTCAAAAGTTGATGGCCAGATTGTAATTGACATTATGAACAAAATGGGTTATCAACAAGCCGATTACACGGCCAAGGGTATGCTAGAGGAAATCTCTCAAATTGTACCATTCTTTGCAGGTGTAAAATGGGATGAACTTGGAACCACTGGAAAACAATGGCCTGTGAAAGCAGATGGAAGTGATACAGAAATTTTGCACACCGATACTTTTAAAAGAGGAAAAGGGTTGTTTGCTTATAACGCATTTGAGGAAAGCCGAGAAATTTTAAAAAATGGATCAGAATATCCTTATATCTTAACGACAAATAGAGATCTAGAACATTATAATTGTGGAGCTATGACCCGTAGAACCGGTAATGTGGAAATTCACACAGAAGATGTACTTTGGATTAATCCTCAAGACGCAGCTGCCAAAAACATTAAAGACGGGGATATGGTTTGTTTGGAATCGCCTAGGGGAAAAGTTGACATTAAAGCCTTTATCACTGATGGCGTAAATCCAGGGGTACTAAGTACCACATTCCATTTTCCTGAAATTATGGTGAACAACATTACATCTGACGAACACGATACTGAGGCATATTGTCCAGAATACAAAGTAGTGTCAGTTAAAATGAGAAAAAGTAAAGGGAAATTTGCAAAAGTATAGATTCAAATTTACTAAAACATAAAAAAGCCCGCTTGATTCAAGCGGGCTTTTTATTTTTAAGTCTTTATTAAATATTACTCAACAATTAACTTAACTGTTTTAATCGTATTATTTTGGGTTACTTTTACAAAGTAAACACCAGCATTAAAAGCTTCTAAGTTGATTACAGCTGTACCGTTTACAGTGTTATTGTAAACTAATTTACCAGAAATTGAATAAATTTCAACTGAACCATTTACACCGTTAACAGTAACGTTAGAAGATGCTGGATTTGGATAAACAGAAACTTCAGTTGAAACTTCTTCCAATCCATTGAACCCTGTTGTCATAATATCTAACACTTCAGTTCTTGGGTAGATTTTGTTTTCTCCAAAAGATAAATGTCTCACACCAGTAACCGTATAGTAATTTCCAACAGTTGAAGTAAATGTTGCAGGCATACAATCATCATCAATCAATACATTAGCGCCATCATTTAAAGTCCAAACCCCAAATGCATCAGTTAATACAGTATTTTCTGAACTTTCAACTTTTACTAAAACACCTTCATACATTTCATCAGAATAATCAGCTCCAGTTACAACCGTAGCAGTTGGCATTGCGTTTCCTGAATTAATAATAGTTACATCCGTTACAGATCCAATTTCAGTCAATCCATTAAACTCAAGAACTTTTCCAGAAACTAATACACTATCACCTAACGCTACAGTAGTTCCACTTTCGTAAACATAAATTCCGTTCCAAGCTCCATCTCCATCTTGAATAAAGAAAGTTCCAGCCGCAGATCCAATTTGAAATACACCAGTAACAACTCCTCTTGTTGTTAATACACTGTCTAATTTTGGTGAATCTCCGTTAGGGTCTGTTGTAAATTGGATATCATAAATAGATGTAATTGATGGAGCTGGTGGTGGTGTTCCACTCTCAACGATTAATACATTATCAACCTCCCAAGTTGCCCCATCTGCTGCAGTACCAATATATTCAAAAGCTATATACGTATTTGCCATATTGTAAGAAGAAATATCCCCAATTCCTGAACCCACAAAAGTCCAAGAACCAGTATTTGCATCTAACGTAAATAAATTGGTAATATCTGTCCAAGTTGCTGTTGATGGTAAACCAGATCCTGAGTAGTTTGTAGAAATTTGAACTTTGATATCGTCTCCTGTATATCTTTTTGTCATATCAAAACTAAAGTCAATTGACGTACCAGTACTTAAATTAATAGCTGGTGAAATTAACCAAGAATCTAATACGTGATTTGGTGGTGTATCAGCACTAATATAGTTTGAAATTCTCGCATAATTTCCTCCAACTGTACCTAATGCCCAACTCGTAATGCCATCAGGATTTGAAGCATCTTGGATATTCCAAGCATTGTTTGCTGTTAAACTTCCTCCTTCAAAATCTTCAGAGAAATAAATTTGTGCATTTGAAGTTAAGCCAAAAGCACAAATCGTTAAAAATGTAAATATTCTTTTCATAATATTTGTTTTTGTTTTTATATCTAATTTAAATTTAGCCTTTTATTTTAATATCGTCAATTTCCCAAGTACTTCCATCTGAAGCCGTTCCGGTATATTTGAATGCGATATAAATTTTATTTCCAACATAAGTAGTCAAATCTACATCACCTGAATCATAGAACCCCCAACCATTTGTAACGGGATCCCAAGATACCATACTTGAGATATCTGTCCAATTTCCTACCGCAGATGGATCACCAGTTCCAGGATATTCAGTTGAAACTAACAATTGTAATGCTGGACCAGTGTAATTCACATCATTCATAAAACTTACTGATGCAGTTGTAGAGTTTGTTAAATCAATTTCTGGTGAAATTAACCAAGATTCACAAGCTGTATTATTTGCTCCATCCCAATTGGTAATTTTTGCAAAAGTATTACCACTAGAAATAGAAGCTGTCCACATGGTAGCGGTTGTTCCTGAAACCGCAAAATTTTGCCATCCACCTGAAGTTATACTCCCGTCTTCAAAATCTTTTACCACTTGTCCAAAACATCTTTCCCCCGTCATATCAATTTCACCAAAAGAACGGATTAACAACTGTAAATCCGAATCATATCTGCTCACAATTGCCACCAAAGTACCGTTACCTTCAGCCACTAAATCATTCGCAAAATTAGCGTAACCACTTGTACGAACAATAATTTGATTACCATCACAATCTTCTAACATTACATTTTTAGACTGTTGGTTTGGACCATCTGCATAGGTTGTTCCAAGATCTGACATAGAAAACTGAACATTTTCAAGTTTTACTAATTTAGATAAATATTTGTACTCTGCATTTGGATTTGTAGCTTCTGCCGCCAACATGTTTATAAAAGAAGAATCTAAATCTTCAATTGTTACCACCTCTGGCGTTACGTATTTACCTGTTGCTTGAACCGCAACATTTTTAGTAAAGTCAACAGAATCTAATTGCATTACCCCTGCATATTTACTTAAAGTTGTTCCATTTAAATTGATTCTTATCGAATCTCCAACAAATAAATACCCGCTTTGAAGCATTCTCACATTAATGGCCTTACTACCAGATTGTACGTAAATTTGTTTGTAAATATTCCCATCTTCTTCATCCATAGTAACTGTTCCAAAAACAGAGATATCTTTATCAAATCGAATATCTTCTCCTTGGTACATAGCTAAAAGGGTATCAAAGCTAATAATTTGGTCATCTGTTAAGGTATTTACTGGTGGTTGATCTATTTCCTTTTTACAAGAAATAACTGCCAAACCGATTACAAATAATATTAATATTTTTTTCATTTTAATAATTTTTTATCCAATAATTTTAATGTCATCAATTTCCCATGTACTTCCATCAGCTGTTGTACCAGTATATTTAAAAGCAATATGAGTTTGACTTGAAATATAAGCCGTTAAGTCAACATTTCCTGAGTTGGCCCATGCCCATCCACCAGCAGATAGAGTTGGAGATAAAGCCGTCCAAGTTGCTGTATTTGGTGCCGAACTTCCATCATAATCGGTCGAAACTAAAACCTCTAAAGATGGCCCAGTGTAGTTATAGGCATTGTTGAAGTTTAAGTAAGGAGCGCTTAACCCAGTTAAATCATAAGCCGGTGAAATTAACCAGTTTTCAGCATTATACTTAACACCATCTAAGTAATTTGAAATCTGGCAATAATCAGTTGCAGCACCTCCAGCAGAACTGGTTTCCCAAACAATTTCGTTACCAATTACACTATATTCTGTCCAACCTCCAGAAGTAACAGAACCATCATCAAAATTTTTGATTTCTTGAATTCCAGGAAACCTAGCGCCATTCATATCAATTTCATCAAAAGATCTAATTAATAATTGAACAGAACTACCAAAAATCCCAACAATACATGTAATACTTCCACTTCCTTCTGCAACTAACTCATCCGCAAAACTAGAATATCCAGAACTTCTTACAATTACTGTATTTCCATTTACATTTTCTAAAATGACATCCTTGCTCAACAAATTGTCTTTATCGGCATAAGTTCCACCAAGTTCAGGTGCAATAAATTGCACATTTTCTAACTTAATTAATCTAGATTGTAAATTTGTATTCAACTGATCAATCGTTAACGTTAAGGGTTGAATAGGCTTGTTGACATCTTGTTTAACGATATTTTTATCAATATCAACCGAATCCAATTGCATTACCCCATTGTACTGGTTTAATAAGGTTCCTTTTAAATCAATTCGAATTGAATCCCCAGTAAATAAACCACCTGAATTTAACAATCGAACATTTAAGGCTTTATCTCCTGTTTGAACGTAAACCGATTTATACAAATTCCCATCTTCTTCATCCATGGTTACAGTAGTGTACACGGAATAATCTCCTGTGAATTTAAGTGGGTAACCTTGATACCAACTTAAAAGCGTATCCATTGTAATAACTTCTCCTTCTGCAGGAAAATTAATTTCTGGTTCGTCATATTTTTTTTGACAAGCCGAAAAAACAGAAATGAGACTTAATGCGATTATTATTTTTTTCATAATTTTTTCCTTAATTAAAATCTAAGTTTAGCCATTGCAAAGTAATTGAAACCGTAAAGGTAACCTAACTTAGGTGGGAATTTATCAATATTAGTAACATCATAACGTAATTGCTCGTAACCACCAGTTTGGTAACTTTGGTTATTCGTTAAATTACTAATGTTAACGGTTAAGTTTAAATAATAGTTGGAAATTTTAAATGATTTACCAGCAAACATACTTACACTGTACCCATTATTTAATTTGGTTTGATCTAAAACTTTATCCCATTGTGGGTCAGTTGTCACATAATTTGAAACAGCTTCTGCCGTTCTTCTATCTGGATTTGGATCTAAATAAATATCTGCATAGTAATTAAAATTAGCACCAGCAAACCAATATTTTTTTCCTCTATACTTCACTCCAATAGAGTAAGCTGATTGAGGCATCCCCCCTACTTTGTAATTCTTTAAGTAAATCACTTTATCCTCTGCCAATAATTCAGCTGAATTATCTACATACACACTCGCGGTTGGTCTTGAATTGTATAGGTATTGACCATAAGCTACTGCTGCATTAACTGAAAATCCACCATAAACTTGTGCATCCATCCCAAACTCTAAACCTTGATTTACATAATCAACACCTTGCATAACATAATTTACAAATGAATTATATTCATCATGGTAAAAGCTTCTCGACCATACTGCATTTTTTCTTTCGGTATAGTAATATGTCGCTCTTAATTTTAATTTTGGATATTTTAATAAATAAGAAATATCTCCTGAATAAATGAATTCATTTTGAAGATTATCTACAATCGTATTTCTGGTTCTTGGTGATACAAATGAATTTCTTGACCAAGGCGCTTGTGTTTTCACCAAGGCATCTGCAGTAATAAACTGTCTACCTGTTATTTTATAAACAGCTCCCCCTTTAACGGCATAATTAATAAAGTTTGCACTTTCCGATTTACCTTTTGAATTATCAGGGAATTTTCCGTTTTGGTTAAGCCCTACTCGGTAAAAGTTTGTTCCTGACAACTCAGCAGCTGCATAAAAATCAAATTTATCATAAGTAAAGTCGAGTTGACCAAAAGCAGTAGCTTTATTATTATGGATAAAATAATCGTATTCAAATTTATCACCTACACGAGCCAAACGATTTGGATTATCAATATCATTCTGAGCAATAGCTGGATCAACACCTAATCCAGCGGCAAATCGGTCAACATCTAACCAGAAATCCGCTCCTAACAAGTCGGCAATTGTTTTAAAGTAATGGTTTCTCTGCATTTGCAAGTATACCCCTGATGACAAATTAATGTTGTCATTTATTTTTTTAGTTAAATTAGAGGTCAATCCATAAGCCAATAGATTATTCCATCTTGTTTCAACAATATACTTTGCTCTTAATCCTGTGATATTATTACCTGCTTCTCCATTAACATTTTCCATATAGAAAAGATTATTTTTATTGGCAGCATATAAATCATCCCATTGAATTTGTGAAAATTCTGGGTTATTAATCCATTGATCTCTCAAGTAATCCCCATTAACGGAATCATTTTGAGCATAATAATATGAAGGCAAGTATCTGTAATAATCTGGTCTAGGGTCTTTAGCGCCATTCCAATTTAATGAAGTCTGACCATAGGTACCAAAATTAGCGTACAAAGATGTTTTCAATCTCGTGTCATCATTTATTTTCCAATCATGACTTAAAGCAAAAATTGGGGTATGAGACATAGATTGTCTTGAATTTCTTTTGATTTGTTTTCCGTTAACTGTTTGATATCCCCAATATGAGTTATAGTAATTATTTCCTGTCAAATCATAAGTTTCTTGAACCGAAATACCACTTCTTCCTCTATTAGTTGGAGACCCAATAATCGACAAATTTAAATTGTGTGCACTATTTAATTGCTTTTCGGCTGCTAAAAAATAACCAAAAGACTCGTAAAATGTTCCATCTACGTAACCTTCAGTTGAATAACGACCTGAAACAGACCCTGCAAATGCCCATCCATTTTCCATCATTCCTGTTCCTTGGGTATACATTAATCTATGTCTATAGGCTCTATTTGTTGAAGCATAAGATAAATAATGACCTTTTCTAATTCCGGTTGCTTTGGCATTAATATTAGAATATCCTCCCAAACCACCAAAGTGATATTGATTTGAGGTTAACCATCTTTTTGATTCAGCATATCTGGTAACGTCATTTAGTCCGCCCCATTTATACCAGGTTCCTCTTCCGGATTCCATATCATTCATTGGAATTCCGTTCACCATAATAACAGTTTGATCTGAATTATACCCTCTTATTCTAAACCGTGCCACACCAAAATTATACGCGGCTGTTGAGGCAAAAACATCTCTTGAGGATTGCAGTAATCCTGATGAGGTTTGTCCTGAATTACCATTATCAATATCGTCAAGGGTGGTTACAAATACAGGTGCTTCTTCAATAGACTTCAAAGTGTCTTCCTTTGTATTTGTAGTTTCGTTATTCTGAGAAAATGTCAGCAAAGAGGCCGAACACATTAACGAAACCAGTGTCAATTTTTTTATCATAATTGTATTTCTAATATCCGCTAATATTATACGTTTTAATAAAAGCGGTACAAAATTACGAAATAAAGGTTAACCAAACTGTTAATTATTAAAATTTGTTAAAAACTTAATAAATTGTTAATATTGAAATAAACAACTTTGGCGCACTATTTGATTTTAAATCTGTAAATTTGAACACTCAAAAATAAATCTAATGATTAACAAAAAATTATCAATTCAAGGAAAGCTATTGTTAATTGCTCTTCTTTTAAATTTATCTTTTTCTTTTGCTCAAGAAAAAAAGCAATACCAAGTTGGTTGTATCGGGTTTTATAATCTCGAAAATTTATTCAACACTGTTGACGATCCAAATAGGGATGAAGAATATTTACCAGAGGGTAGAAATAATTGGACGGAAAAGAAATATCAACATAAATTAGAAAATTTGTCAACCGTGTTAGAAGATATGGGAACGGACATCTCTCCTGATGGTTGTGGTATTATTGGTGTAGCTGAAGTGGAAAACAGAGGTGTATTAGAAGATTTGGTGAAAACTGAAAAATTAAAATCAAGAAATTACAAAATTATTCACTACGACTCTCCAGACAGAAGAGGAATTGATGTTGGTTTATTGTACCAAGAAAAATATTTGAAAGTAAATAAAACAGCTTCTTATAAATTGGTTTTCCCTGATGACACCGCCTACTATACAAGAGACCAATTAATTGTTGGAGGAAAATATATGGGTGAAGATGTGAATATTATTGTAGCCCACTGGCCTTCTCGTAGAGGTGGTGAACAAAAATCTGAACCGAGACGAATTCAGGCGGCTCAACTCGGTAGAAAAATTATTGATTCCTTGTACAATGATAATCCAAACGCTAAAATTATTTATATGGGTGACTTAAATGATGACCCGGTGAACAAAAGTGTTACGGAGTATATCCAAGCCAAAGGTAAAATTGCTAAAGTGAAAAAGAAAATGTTTTTTAATCCTATGTGGGATTTCTACAAAAAAGGACATGGTACTTTAGCTTGGAATGATGCCTGGAATTTGTTTGATCAAATCATGGTTAGTAAAGCCTTTTTAAATGGCACCGATTATTCAGCACTTTCTTATTACAAAGCTTTCGTTTACCGAAAACCTTATTTATTGCAAAAAGAAGGTAGATTTAAAGGATACCCATTGAGAACCAGTGCTGGTGGACAATACCTTGGAGGATATTCAGACCACTTACCTGTATTTATCGTATTAATTAAGGAGTTGACTTCATAATTCTATGCGCCATTTATTAGTATCTTTTGTTTTCTTATTGGCTTTTACAAGTTGTAAAGTCAAGCAAATTGCTGACTACAAGGGCAACAACTACCCAATTCAAGACACTACTTTCAGCACCAATGATTTGGATACTATTATTAATCCTTACAAATCAGAACTGGAAGTAAAAATGAATGAAGTGATTGGAACGGCTAACCAAGATTTAGTTAATGGTCCGGTTGAAAATCCGCTTGGAAACTTTGTTGCAGATGTTGTATTTGAAAGTGGCTTTAAATTTAAAGGAAGCTTAAAGGCTTTTGATATACAAAAAACTAATACTTTTGCTTTGCTTAATTTTGGTGGTTTAAGGGCTTCAATAAACAAAGGAACGATTACTATTGGTAATATTTATGAACTCATGCCTTTCGATAATGAAATCGTAATTGTTAAATTGACACCTTCAAAAATTGAAGAATTATTGACTTATTTGTTTCAAAAAAATGGTCAACCTATCGCTAACGCAATCGCATACTTAAATAGCTCTAAAGGAAAATTAGATATTGGAGGCAGCCCTTATAATTTTACCCAGGATGTTTATGTCATTACATCAGATTATTTGGCTAATGGTGGTGATAAAATGAATTTTTTCAAAGGTGCTCCATTTTTTAAAACCGGAATTTTAATGCGAGATGCATTGATTAACTATGTAAAAACGGTAAAGACACTTCCTGAATTTAAAGTGGAAGGTAGAATTCAACAGATTAGGTAATGGACAGACGAAAATTTTTATACACCATAGGAAGTGGAGCCCTAACAATAAGCTCTCTCTCATCATTTTCTAAACAACGTGAACTAGATAAAATTACGATTCTACACACCAATGATACCCATTCACACATTGATCCATTTCCAAAAAACGATCGTAAATATCCTAATAAAGGAGGCGTTAACAGAAGAAAAGCATTGGTAGATAAAATCAGAAGTGAAGAAAAAAATGTTTTACTATTAGATGCTGGTGACATCTTTCAAGGTACCCCATATTTCAATATGTACGGCGGTGAATTGGAATTCAAAGTAATGTCGCAAATTGGTTATGATGCTGCCACCATAGGTAATCATGATTTTGACGGAAGTATTGAAGGATTTAATCGCGTATTGCCGTTAGCTAATTTTCCTTTTTTATGTGCGAACTATGATTTTTCAAATACCATTCTCAATCATAAAACAATTCCATTTAAAATTTTTCGAAAAAATCACCTCAAAATTGGTGTATTTGGAGTAGGCGTTGAATTAGATGGTTTAGTTAGCAAAGAGCTTTACAAGGAAACTCAATATTTGGACCCAATAGCGCAAGCTCAAAAATACGCTACAATTCTTAAACAAGAACACAAATGCAATTTGGTGATTTGTTTATCTCATATAGGTTATTACGCCAAGCAAAATGATATGTGCGATACCATTTTGGCCAAAGAAACCTCTGACATTGATTTAATTATTGGAGGCCACACGCACACCTTTTTACCTAAACCCGAAATGCATAAAAACAAAAACGGCAAAGCTGTTTTAATCAATCAGGTAGGTTGGGCTGGTATCATGCTGGGTAGAATTGATTTCTACTTTGACAAACATGGCAACCCAGATCTATGGGCATCACTCACTCAACCAAACAATCTTGAAGTAATTTAAAAAATCTTTCTAAAAAAGAAAAGAGACTTAACTCAATAAATTAAATCTCTTTTCAACCAAAACAAAGAACCCAGTTTTAAAAACTGGAAAAAAGGGAAACCACTCCCTTAATATTTTAGAATGATGGACATGAAATGGTTCTAAACTTTTTAACTGGCTTTTTACAGTTTAAATTGAACCCCATAGATAATTCATGTGAACCACCACTAGCATTTGTTAATTTAGATGTTGTAATATCGTATGAATATCCGAACTTAAATGTCCCTGAATCCACACCGATTAATAAAATAAAAGCATCTCCTTCTCTCCAATAAGCCCCAGCTGTAAATGCTCCATATTTAATAATCATTCCAAGATTTAGTTGCATGAACTCATCTTGGTATGTATAAATCACATTTGGTGACAATGACGTTGGTGTTGCATATTTAGATTTTCCTCCTAATGGAATAGTTGCACCCATATGCCCTGTAAAACGCATTGGTAATTTCGAACCTTCATCCGACAAAATTAAAGTCTGATCTGGTGTATTTAAATGTTTTGCTGCAAATCCAAAATAAAAATGTTCAGAAAATCCAACAATCCCTGCACTGGCGTCAAAAAAACCTCTTGTTCCCCAGTTACCATTTAGTCGACCTCTAGGTAAATCACCAGTTTGGTAAACAAAACCACTATGCGGGTCAATTTGATCTCCAAAAGATAACTTACTCCAATCTAAGAATTTTTGATTCCAACCCGCTTGAGCACCTAACAAAAACGAAAACTTTCTGTTCACGGCTAAATGATAAGAGTACGCCACATTAACCGCATTCCAATTCAAAGTATTTTTACCAGCCATATCGTTCATGAAAGAAATCGCTATTCCACCACCTATTGATTCAAAATATTGATCATAAGATAAAGTATTCGTAATAAATGTACCACTTAATGATGGCCATTGATTTCTATGATTCAAATTAATCCTTGGACAACCATGTGACCCAGCCATTGCTGGATTAAGGTATATTGGATTGGCATAGAATTGTGTGAACTCTGGATCTTGAGCAGAAGCATTAAAACTTATGTTCAAAATCAGCAAAGCAATAAATAATTTAAACAGCTTCATAATGTGTTATCTTAGTTGTTTTTGTTTAGCATTTATTCTTATCCCAAAATTATGAGATGCAAATCTATCATTATTTATAAGACTAGTAGTCATATCATACTGATAAATTAATTTAAAGTTACGAAATTTAACGCCTAATGACGCAGAATAATCGTTTAATGAAGAATATCCTCCTCCTAAGGTAATAAAATCATATTTCATGTTCACGCCTCCCCATAATTCTTTAAAGGTTCCATATTGTGTATAAGTCACAAATGGACTTAATACCATTTTTTTATTTCTTGACTGATAATCAGACCCAACTATGGCGTTAATTTTTATAGGCGCATTCACGTTATCTCCATAAATAGCCTCTGAGTGTTTACCGATATTGTCCACATTTAAACCTGCATAAAATTTCTCGGAATTAACCAGGAATCCAACGCCAAAATCTTTATACCAGAAATTGTTTGCATTCGACAAATCATTAAAGCTAGTTTTAATGGCTCTACCTCTTTCAATCTCATACGTAGTATTTGACGCAATCTTATTTGCATCAATTCGCATTAACCCCAAACTAAATTTCACCGCTGGTTCAAAATAAACTGAACGGGCAATTTCAAATTTCGGAGAATAAATTAAACTCATGCTATAATCTGAAAAAGCACCTTGATTAAAACTATTTTTATTTAACAAAACACCTATTCCACTCTTCAAGGATTTAACATAAGAGTCAAAATTAAGGGAAACTTGTTCTAAATTGTTAGATTCTCCTAACCATTGATTTCTGTAACGACTTTCAAATCTAGGCTTACCAAAACTTCCAGCAAAGCCAAAATTATTGGCTAACACATTAGCATTAGGGATTACAAATTCAGGGTCGTGCAAATTAACCAACCCTATTGGGTACCCTGTCATTCGTTCAATTTTTCGATAAAGCTTTTTAAATTTGTAAGAAAATGAACCATAATTACTTTTAGATTTATGGTTCATTTTTTTCGTATTTACAAATTTAGGGTTACCCAAGTAAGAGGCTGTATGATTTGCATTTCCTCCCACCGAATATTTATTCATCTCAACTGCTAAAAGATTTGGTTTTCCATTGGATGCACCATCAGTAGTTGTATGATTTGAATCGTTGTTATTTTCAGACTGATTCGAATTGTTGTTATTTGAATTGTTCGCGTAATTTAAAGCACCTATTTGATTATTTAAATTAGAATGGTTTTGCTCAATTTCTGCAGACTCTACATTACTCGCCAAAGCATCATTTGAAGTGGACGTATTTTGTTCTAAATTGAATATTGAATTAAAACCTGGTGTAAAATTTAAATCATTTTTAAATACTCTTGGGGTATATTCAACAATTGATTTTTTTGTGAAATAAAATATAGAAGTAAATGAAATGAATAATACCAATAAACTCGCTGCCCAACCACGGTATTGATTAAAAAGACTTTGTTTAGCCAAACCTTCCATAGCTGGAAAAGCCATGTTGTGATTTCTTATGTAGGCATTATCCCAAGCCTCAACATCCGCATCATATTGCGGATTTTCAAGAATGTGATTCTCAAAATAATCTAACTCAGATTGAGATAAATTACCTTCTTTGTAATCAAACATCCATCTATCGAAATCTCTTGGAATCTTCATTAATAACTCTTCTAGCTAAATTAAGCATGCTTTACTTCCAGCACAGTCAATCCTTTTAATTGTTTTTTTATTTTATTTCGAGCCCTAAACAAGTAAACTTTAACTTGAGATTCAGTTAAATTTAAAATTTCACTAATCTCTTTGTAATTATAGCCTTCTAAATCTCTTAAAAGGACTATAGATTTTTGAACAGGTGGCAAAGTAGCCAAACAATTATCCACTACTTCTTTCACTTCAAAATCATGAGAAAGATTTCTTGCACTTTCTTTTGATTCAAGTTCATACATATAAGTAATCCTATTTTTTTTTGAAATAAAATTAATTAATGTATTGTGAGCAGTTGAAAACAGCCAAGGTTTTGCTTTATCAAAATCAACCTTTTTACGGTTTTTCCATAATTTCTCAAAAGCATCTTGTACAATATCGCTTGAATCCGCCGAATTTCTAAGATACTTTAAGCAGTATCCATAGAGTCTTCCTGACAAATCTTTTACAGCAATATTATACTCTTTTCTATTCAAACTTTACTTGGTTTTTAGTAACTCTAAAAGCTAAAACAATTAACCCTATCGAAAAGTTACAGTTGACTAAAAAAAAATTATGTCAACATAATATTATATTGAGGCTAAGATACATTTTTTTGACGAAATATTCTAATTTATACTTTATTTTATTTATTTTTAGACCAAATAATATTAGGACGCATGGATAAAATTACAAGACTATTTGAAATTCCTCATCATCAACTGAAACATCACAAAATTGATTTTATTTTTAGTGATAAAGTAAATGGGGAGTGGAAAAAAATGACCACAGAAGAATATATAAATCAAGCTAATGCTGTCAGTAGAGGACTTTTAAAACACGACATTCACCCCGGAGATAAAGTTGCTATCATATCAAACAATCGCTCAGAGTGGCACGTCTGCGATATTGCCATTCAGCAAATTGGTGCGATTGGGGTACCAATTTACCCAACCATTTCAGAAGAAGATTATACCTATATTTTTAATGATGCAGAAGTAAAACTGTGCATTGTGTCTGATGAAGAATTGTTTCAAAAAGTGACCAATGTAAAACCTAATGTTTCTACTTTAGGTGAAATCTACACTTTTAATTCAGTTAACGGTGCAAATAACTGGAGTGATTTGCATGCGGAGGTAGATGAAAATTTAGATCAAGAAATTGAATCAAGAAAAAACAATATTAAACATGGAGACTTAGTTACCTTAATTTATACTTCTGGTACTACGGGTAATCCAAAAGGGGTAATGCTTACGCATGAAAATATCATAGCCAACATTTATGGTTCCATTCCAAGAATTCCCGTTGGTGCTGGAGATTCTGCTTTGAGCTTTTTACCAGTTTGTCACGTTTACGAAAGAATGCTGCTTTATCTCTACCAATTTCTTGGTATATCAGTTTATTTCGCTGAATCGATTGAAGCGGTCGGTGATAATTTGAAAGAAGTAAAACCAGATGTCTTTACAGCTGTACCAAGATTACTTGAAAAAGTTTACGATAAAATTATTGCCAAAGGAGAAGCTCTAACTGGATTAAAATATAAATTGTTTTTCTGGGCAGTTGATGTCGGAAATGCATATAAACTTGAGGGAAATTCAGGATTTTACAATTTCAAATTAAAAATTGCTCGAAAATTAATTTTTAGTAAATGGCAAGAAGCTTTAGGTGGAAATGTAAAAGTAGTACCTTGTGGAAGTGCTGCTTTACAACCGAGATTGGCTAAAATTTTTATGGCCGCAGGCATACCTGTTCTAGAAGGCTATGGATTAACTGAAACCTCTCCTGTACTAACTGTAAATTATTTAGGCAAAGGCAATTGTAAATTCGGAACTACAGGTAAAGCCCTACATAATGTCCAATTGAAGATTGCTGAAGATGGAGAGATTCTGGCAAAAGGACCAAATGTGATGCAAGGGTATTATAAAAATGAAGAAAAAACAAAAGAGGTTTTTACGGATGATGGATGGTTTATGACCGGCGATATTGGAGAGATTGATTCTGACGGATTCTTGAAAATTACTGACCGTAAAAAAGAAATGTTTAAAACTTCTGGAGGAAAATACATTGCACCGCAACCAATGGAAAATAAGTTTAAAGAATCAAGGTTTATTGAACAAATCATGATTTTGGGTGAAAACAAAAAACATCCTGCCGCGTTAATTGTGCCAACTTTCGACTTTGTTGCGGAGTGGTGTAAACGAAAAGGAATAAAGTGTGACGGCTCAAACGAATCCATTATTACAAATCCAAAAGTTATCGAAAGAATCGGTAAAGAAGTCGACCACTTTAATGAACATTTTGGAAAATGGGAGCAAATTAAAAAGTTTGAATTAGTGCCACACCAATGGACAGTTGAATCTGGTGAATTGACACCAACTATGAAACCTAAAAGAAAAGTCGTTAAAGAAACTTACAAAGATTTAATTGATAAAATTTATGCTTAAAAACAAGTTGTAAATTTTGAATAATAATAAAAAAACCAGCAATTAAAATTGCTGGTTTTTTGTTTAGAATAAAATAAATTCTTTTTAAAACTTATTTTGTAAATAGCATTTCTCTTAATTTTGGTAATGGCCACATTTCATCATCCACTTGCATTTCAAGTTTATCCGCATGATATCTAACCTTTTCAAAATAAGACTTAACATTGTCGCAATACTCAAAGGCTTTTGCTCTTGTGTCTTCAATTTTATTAGCCACTTTTCTTGCTTCAACCATTTCATTAACGTAATCGTTTAATGCATTCAAATGTTTAGAGATAGATTTCACAATTAACATTTGTGTTTTAGCCAATTCTCTCCCCTCCTTTGCTCCAAAAGTTTCTATCAAACCTTTAATATTTTTTATCACTCTATTTTGATAATCAATGGTAGCAGGAATAACGTGGTTTTTCACCAAATCCCCCATAATTCTGGACTCAATTTGAATTTTTAAAATATAATTTTCCAATTCAATTTCATGTCTAGCTTCTAACTCAACATCACTTAAAATACCAGCATCTGCAAATAATTTTTTAGTCTCCTTTTTTGACCAAATGTCTAAAGCTCTTGGTGTATCCTTCAGATTAGATAATCCTCTTTTTTCTGCTTCCGCTACCCATTCATCACCATAACCATTCCCCTCAAACCTAATCTTTTTAGATTTTTTTATCAAGGATTGAAGTTCTTTTAAGATTGCTTCATCTTTTTTATCTCCTTTTTTAATTCGAGCATCAACAGCCACTTTAAACGCTTCTAACTGTTTTGCAACTATGGTGTTTAATACCATCATAGGTTGACCACAGTTTTGAGCCGAACCAACCGCTCTAAACTCAAATTTATTTCCCGTAAATGCAAATGGTGATGTTCTATTTCTATCTGTATTATCAAGCAATAGCTCAGGAATTTTTCCAATATCCAACTTCAATCTGGTTTTATCCTCCGGAGTCATTTTACCAGCACTAATACTTTTTTCCAGATTATCTAACATCTGAGTCAATTGAGAACCAATAAAAACTGATATAATAGCCGGCGGCGCCTCATTTGCTCCAAGTCTATGATCATTACCTGCTGTCGCAATAGAAGCTCTTAACACATCTGCATTATCATGAATAGCCATGATAGTGTTCACGAAAAAAGTCAAAAATTGTAAATTTGATTTAGGATTTTTTCCAGGTTGCAAAAGGTTTACCCCAGTATCTGTACTTAAAGACCAGTTATTATGTTTTCCAGAACCATTTAACCCCGCAAAAGGCTTTTCATGTAGTAAAACTCTGAAATCATGTTTTCTAGCAACTTTCTCCATCAAATCCATCAACAACAAGTTGTGGTCATTCGCAATATTTACTTCTTCAAACATTGGTGCACATTCAAACTGATTTGGAGCAACTTCATTGTGTCTTGTTGTCACAGGAATTCCTAATAAATGAGCTTCATATTCAAACTCTCGCATGAAAGCAGTCGCTCTGTCAGGAATTGAACCGAAATAATGATCGTCCAATTGTTGTCCTTTTGCTGGTGCATGTCCTAATAAGGCTCTTCCAGTTAGTTGCAAATCTGGTCTTGCATTAAAAAGAGCAGCATCAACTAAAAAATATTCTTGTTCCCAACCCAATGTGGTTCCAACCTTTTTCACATTTTTATCAAAATATTGACATACCTCTAATGCCGCATTTTCAACTCTAGAAAGGGCTTTTAACAATGGCATTTTGTGATCTAATGCTTCTCCTGTATAAGCAATAAAGATTGTAGGAATACACAATGTTTTACCAATAACAAAGGCTGGTGATGACGGATCCCAAGCCGTGTAACCTCTTGCTTCAAAAGTGTTTCTTATACCTCCATTAGGAAATGAAGAGGCATCTGGTTCTTGCTGAACAAGTAACCCACCTTCAAAATGTTCAATAGCTTCTCCTGGTCCTATTGGCTTAAAAAAACCATCATGTTTTTCTGCCGTTGTTCCGGTTAAAGGCTGAAACCAATGAGTGTAATGAGTTGCGCCTTTTGTAATGGCCCAATCTTTCATGGATGTTGCAACCTGATCTGCAATCTCTCTCGAAACGGGCGTACCATTTTCAATCGCTGACTTCACCATTTTATAAGCTGCATCCGATAAATATTCTCGCATTACTCGCTTATTAAAAGTATTTTTCCCAAAATATTCTGAAACCCTTTCTCCAGTTTCTTCCATGTGTTTTGGTCCTCTATTTAAAACATCATCTAAAGCATCTAATCTTAACTTTGCCATATCAAAAATTATTTTTTTTGCAAATATATGTAATTTTAAGGGGGTAGTTTTAGTTTTTTTATTCTTTTTTTTGAATATACCCCCTTATTTTATATCTACAAATGATCATTTACACACTTTTAGTAAGTAGTTTTCTTTTTATTAAGGGGGATGATTAATTTTTTATATATTTGTATACCTAATTTTAATTCAATCGTGCAATGGTACTTTTAGATGGTAAGAAAACAGCTCAAGAGATAAAAGATGAACTAAAAATAAAAGTCGATCAACTCAAAAAAAACGGAAAAAAAGTACCTCATTTAGCTGCTGTTCTAGTCGGAAATAATGGTGCTAGTGTAACTTATGTTAATGCAAAAGTAAAAGCATGCAAATATGTTGGATTCGAATCAACTTTAGTAAATCTGTCGGAAGATATAACCGAAACAGAATTATTGAATAAAATTAATGAACTTAATCAAGACGAAAATATTGATGGTTACATTGTACAACTTCCACTTCCAAAACACATTGACGAACTAAAGGTTACTAAGGCTATTTCGCCACAAAAAGATGTAGATGGCTTTCATCCCGAAAACTTGGGAAAAATGGTTCTCAATTTACCAACTTTTTTACCCGCAACGCCATACGGAATTGTTCAACTACTTGAAAGATACAATATTGAAACTTCTGGTAAACATTGTGTTGTAATTGGTAGAAGTCATATTGTCGGCACCCCAATGAGTTTGCTTATGGCGCGAAAACATAAAGTTGGAAATTGTACTGTAACTTTAACGCATTCAAGAACTAAAGATTTAACTAAGTATACACAATCTGCGGATATTATTATTGCCGCCCTTGGTAAACCAGAGTTTTTAACGGGTGAAATGGTAAAAGATGGCGTAGTAATAGTTGATGTCGGGATTACAAGAGTACCTGATGAAACAAAAAAGTCTGGCTTTAAATTGCTTGGAGATGTAAAATTTGATGAAGTGTCAAAAAAAGCGTCTCATATAACACCCGTCCCTGGAGGCGTAGGTCCAATGACCATTGCTTCTTTAATGATGAACACTTTCCAAGCGATCGAAATGAATGACTAAATTATTTATTCCCTTTTTATTCATCTTCATTCTTATAGGGTGTAATCAATTTCAATCCGACTCTAAAGTCATTGGTATATTGCCATATGAGGGAATAAGTGCGGAAGAAGTTGACTCCGTTGAGCGTATTTTGGACTTAACTTATGGTTATCAAATTGTGATTTTAAATCAAACGAAATTACCGAAAGAAGCTTTTACCAAAGTTAGGAGTCCCAGATATAGAGCAGATTCTTTAATAAGAATTCAAAGCAGAACATTACCTGATTCCATTTCATTAGTTATAGGTTTGACCAATAAAGATATTTCTACAACCAAATACCAAAAAGACTCAAAAAAAATTAAATATCCTGAAAATATTTATAAAGATTGGGGAATTTTTGGCTTAGGTCAAGTAGGTGGTAATTCTTGTGTAGTCTCAACTTATAGACTTCATAATAATGCAAATAAATCAAAATTCTATACCCGGTTAAAAAGAATAGCAACACATGAAGTTGGACATATCTTGGGGCTTTCCCATTGCCCAACATTAAATTGTGTCATGAATGACGCTAATGAAACTATTAAAACAATCGATAATAGTACTGGTAAGCTCTGTAATAATTGTAAGAAAAAAATAAACTTATAAAACATCTATTGCTTTTTCAAGCCTAATTCCTCTAGATCCTTTCAGTAAAATAAATTTTTCAGTTAATTCAAATTTTTCAATATCTGCGATAAAATCATCAACGGTAAGGTATGTTGAATAATTCGATTTTACTTGTTTGAATTCTTTGCCTATTAACACTCCAGATATTTTATTTAAATCCAAAAAGTCTACAATCTTTTGATGTTCTGATAAACTTATTGAACCAAGTTCTAACATATCACCTAAAATTACAAACTTTTTTAGTCTATCAATCTTTAAAAAACTTTCTAAAGCAGATTTCATGGACGTAGGATTTGCATTATAGCAATCCAAAATCAAGGTGTTTTTGTCAGTTTTTGTTACCTGAGACCTATTATTATCAGGAACATAATTTTCAAACGCTTGTACAATATTCTCATTTGCAACTGAAAAATATCTTCCAATACATGCGGCTGCCAAAAAATTATTTAAATTATAAGCACCAACCAAATTTGTTTTGATTTTAGGGGAATGATAATTATCTTCCGTAAACGAAAATTCTAAATATGGTGATAAATTTTCCAATTTACCATCTAAATTAACATTAGTATTCTCATTGCCATAACTAACTATCTCAACTTTTGATGGCTTATTCTCTACTAAAATAGTATCATCACTATTAATAAAAATCGTTCCTTCTATAGAATTAATAAAATCATATAATTCAAGTTTCGTCTTTAAAACGCCTTCAAAAGAACCAAATCCTTCAATATGAGCAGTACCAATATTCGTAACAATACCATAGTTAGGTTCACATATTTCAACCAATTCCGAAATATCATTGGGCTTATTTGCCCCCATTTCAATTACAGCAATCTCATGCTCATTATTAAGTTCTAATAAAGTTAAAGGTACACCCAAATGATTGTTTAAATTACCTTGGGTTACTAAAACATTAAACTTTTCTTTTAGGACAGCACTAATTAATTCTTTTGTTGTGGTTTTTCCGTTACTTCCCGTTATTCCAATAATTGGAATATCAAACTGCTTTCGGTGAAAATTTGCTAGATTTTGAAGTGTTTTCAATACAGAATCAACTTTTATTATCCTGTCATCATTTGCAACTAACCCCTCATCAACAATAGCATAATCACACCCAGCATCTAACGCTTGAAACGCATAATCATTTCCATTAAAATTCTGTCCCTTCAATGCAAAAAAAATAGAGTGTCCTACTATTTTTCTAGTATCAGTACAAATTCCGCTAGATGATTTATATAATTTATAAAGTTCATTAATTTTCATAATATAAAAGTATATTGATTAAAATAAATCGAGATAAGTTTGAACTAAAGATTATCCACAATTGTAGTTTAATAACCGATATTTTTTTTTGGTGGGGGACAAAAAAAAGGCTATCAAATAAATGATAGCCTTTTATAAAATTGGCATTTAC
>PDWJ01001457.1_pt1 | contig 35046 bp, 41 predicted proteins | sample 1430881 | NCBI WGS metagenome assembly PDWJ01 (sample SAMN01162460, study PRJNA174530) | Oral metagenome, whole genome shotgun sequencing project. | biome: Marine environment; feature: Marine mammal; material: Swab sample of the gingival sulcus; isolation source: swab sample of gingival sulcus...
AGCGCCCATAACAATTTTCCTTTCGGTTGTTTGAAAATCTAGCGGTTTCATTCTAACCGATACTCCGGCCACCGGGGCAACTGGCCTCGGTGGTTTTAAAAAAATTAAAGTTAAGAGGGTTTGGCTTTATGAGAGGAATGTTCGCACAGGTCGCAATGGCAATGGCCGCGCTGGGGCACAAGGTTTCTGTCCCTTCACTGCCTGGTCTGGGAATGGTGGTAAAGCCAACAGCACCCAAGCCAAGACGGTCGACAAATCACAGTCCATCAGGGCGTAGCGTAAATGGCGGGCGAATTAAGCCAGCCTTGAAAGGCAAACGCCACGCATCACAACGTCGTCGGTCAAACCGAAGAAAAGCAGCCCGTAAGAAAGCGGCCTGATCAACAAAAATTCTAAACGGGGCATGGTATGAATCAGCAAACAGTGGAAAACCAACTGAAAATAGTACGGCACTATGCCGACTTGTTCAAGGTGTCCGGCTCCGTTAATCCTGTTGCAGCGCGAAAACTATCCGCTGCGGTAGCCATGCTGGAGAAAGAGATTTTTCCGGATTCAGAAAAGAAAAAGCCCACTCGTAATGGCGTTGGAACCTGAGCGGGCTTAATCAATGTCTTAAGGAGTTTAGTATGTCAAATACTGTTGAGAAACACAATCCCCCACAGATGAATGTGGCACAGGCTCCCGGTCTGTCGGCTGCGTTGGGGGTATTACAGAAATTTCATGCGCGAGTGCTGTTAGGTGCTGAGGTGAATGCGTTGGTGATCGAGGCGGCTGTGCTGGCTGATCACGTTGACCCTGATTCGCCAGCCAGTGCGATGGCGGATGCGCTGTGCGAGAAGCTACAGGCATTGCGGATTACTGAAAGTGATGCGCGGATTGTGGCGGATGCCGGGTTTGCGCTGGATGCGCAGGATGTGTTGCCGCTTCTGTGCTGAAGTGTCCTACACCTTCGGCCAACGACTGGAAGGGCAGCAGCAAGCCGGGGCAGCGGCGGGGACAGCTAACCGACCCGGCAATGGGAGTCATTCCGGCTGGTGGGCGATTGAACCCAATATTTGTAGAGTGGTTGATGGGGTGGCCCCTCGATCACACGAAGCCAGCGTCATTGTGTCACGGCTCAAAGCCCTCGGTAACGGACAAGTCCCATTGCAAGCCGCAGTTGCCTTCCGTGTCCTTGAGCAGTTGTTCTGAGGAGGTGTTGGCATGAGTGCGATTACCCTGTTACATACTGACTGCATGGATTATATGCGACTTCAGCCAGACAACTCCTTTGACTTGGCTATTGTCGGGGAGCTGGAACGGATTTCCAAGAATCAAATTATTTGGGGAGCCAATCATCTGGCAGATTTGTTTGATGCCACAGGAAGTGGGTGGATTGTTTGGGATAAGCACACGGGTAATAATTGTTTTTCTGATTGCGAGCTGGCCTTTTCCTCATTTAAAAACGCATGTCGGAAGTTTGACTATCCCTGGAATGGCATGATTCAGGGTTTTCACGGCGATAAGCGTTTGAATGAATCCCGAATACACCCCAGTCAAAAGCCGGTGGCATTATATCGCTGGTTGTTAGAAAACTTTGCAAATCCGGGACAAAGGATTATTGATACACATTTGGGGAGTGGATCCAGCGCAATTGCTGCCCATTATTTTGGCTGTGATTTTGTTGGCTGCGAGATTGATGTTGATTTTTATCATGCTACTTGTAAACGCTTTGGGCATGAAACAGCACAATTGGATCTGTTGGCTGGAAGGTGTGCAGTATGATTACTCTCGACCGTATGCATCACTCCGCATCAGCCTACAGCCAGCGCGGCTGGCCTGTCTTCCCTTGCGCTGTGGGTAAAAAAATCCCTGCTACCGGAAACGGTTTTAAAAACGCGACCACCGATGATGAGCAGATTGATCGTTGGTGGGGGAGCAATGGGCAACCTTTCAATATTGGGATCAGTGTCGGTGCTGCTGGCTTGGTGGTGATTGATGTTGATTGCAAGAATGACAAGGACGGTTATGCCGCGCTGGAAGCGTTGGAGACCGAACTGGGTCAGTTGCCATTGACGCTGGAACAGACCACACCCAGCGGCGGTAAGCATTTATTTTTCCGTTGCCCTGATGGTGTGGAAATACGCAGTGGTAATGACAAGCTGGCAGAAGGTGTTGATGTCAAATCAGCGGGGGGGTATGTGCTGGTCAGCCCTTCAATCACGGAGGTGGGTCAGTATCAATGGCGAAATAAAGCCGCAGTGGCTGCGTTGCCGCCTGCCTGGATACAAAAACTGTTACAGGGCAAACAGCCGAAGCAGAAAACCACTACGGTAACTGATACCCATGCCGATTTGTTAAGTGACCTCAGTGATGCACTGAACTATATCAACCCCAAGCCGTATGACGACTGGATCAAGGTTGGTGGATCGCTGTGGTCATTGGGTGATGCGGGTTTTCTGTTGTGGGACACCTGGAGCCGTAATGCGGACAATTACGATGCGAATGCCACCCGCAAACGCTGGAACAGTTTTGCTGGTATGAACATCGAGCCGAAGACGGTTTTTTATATGGCAGACCAGAGCGGCTGGAAAAATCCGCGCAAAGCTCAGCCGCCACCCGACCGGCCTTCTACCCCTGTGCAAGCCTCCGGCAAGGGGAAAGATACCAGCAGTGTGGCGCAGCCTTCCGTTGGGGTAGAGGACAATACCGGGTGGGAAAACCAATTCCTGCGGAATCGTGAAGGCATCAAAAACACCATGCGCAACGTGGCACTAGTGTTGAATAACCGGCCTGAATGGGCGGGTGTGTTTGGCTACTGTGATTTTTCCTACCGGATTATGAAGCGCAAGCCGCCACCGTACCCCGGTGGCTGTATCGGGGAATGGTCGAATGTTGACACATTGAGCCTCAAGGATTGGCTGGGCAAGCATTACGCGATGACTCCCTCGAATAATGAGGTTGATGATGCCGTCCTGATGGTGGCTAAGGATCATGCTTTCCATCCGGTACGGGAATACCTGACCGGGTTGGTTTGGGATGGTGCGCCGCGCCTGGATCATTGGCTGAACGATACGCTGGAAGCTGAGGGGGAGTCTGAGTACCTGGCTGCGGTGGGGCGTAAGTTCCTGATCGGTGCAGTGGCGCGGATTATGCGGCCTCCGGTGAAGATGGATAACGTGCTGATTCTGGAAGGGGATCAAGGTGCGGGTAAGTCCACGTTGGTCCGTGTGCTGTTTAATGGCTGGTATTCGGAATCAACGTTCGATATTGGTGCTAAGGATGGTTACCAGCACATTCAGGGCGTGTGGGGGGTGGAGCTTCCTGAGTTGGACAGCATGAATAAGGCTGAATCGACCACGGCAAAGTCTTTCTTTACCGCGTTGACAGACCGCTTCCGACCACCTTATGGGCGCAATATGGAAGAGTTTGCGCGGCAATGCGTGTTCATCGGTACCACTAACCAAGATGAGTACCTGAAAGACTATTCCGGCAATCGCCGCTATTGGCCGGTGTTCTGCCATAAGGTTGATCTGGGGATGTTGGAAAAGAGCCGTGACCAGCTTTGGGCAGAGGCATTGCAACGCTTTACGGATGGTGAGGTTTGGTGGGTTGATGGCGATGAGTCAGAGCTATTCAAACGGCATCAGGACAAACGAATGCTTGACGATCCGTGGGAGTCGCTGATTGCTGACTGGCTTGATGCTTTGGAGCGACGAACAATCGAGTTCTTTACGTCAGCCGATATTATTATCGGAGCCTGTGGGCGTGACGCTGGTCATATCCAGCGGGCAGACCAGAACCGGATTGCACCGATATTGAAACACCTAGGCTGGATCAGTACGCGCAAGCGGATCGAGGTCGATGGTAAGAAAGGAAAGCATTTGCGACGGGTTTATTTGCGACCTTTGAAGTCGGAGGCTGAGTTCTGATGTCTTTTTGCGCGTGGAAGTGTGACAACGTGACAACGTGTGACAACCTCTTATTTTTAGGTTGTCACGTTGTAAGTGCATGTTTTTGTGGGAAATGTGACAACGTGACAACCAAAACCCCTAGCGCCCGTACATGCGCGCCCGCGCCTGCGCACATGAGTTATACGTTGTCACATATGTCACAGTGTCACATTAATAAAGAAATCAAATATTTAGAGTGTGACAACCTTAAGCACGGGGGTTGTCACGTTGTCACACCATCAGAGGATACCGGGTTATGCAGTGGAAGGTCGTGGATGATTACCACATGGTGTCTGATGCTGGTTACACGGTTAGCAAGGCTGGGCCACCTGACCGCTTGGTTTATTCGGCTTGGTCACCTGATCGGCCTGTTCCTGGGTACTGGTACAAGCAAGTGCAGTTGCTGGGGTGCTGTGGAAGTTCGGCTGATGCAATTGCTTTGTGTGTTGCTGACCAGTTGGCAGGCCAGTCGGTTGACCCGGACTAAAAAGGTACTCCTGAGAGGTGGTCAGTACGGGGTGGCGAGCCGCGAGGTTTCGCTAGTTAGTCGGTATTTTTTTGGCGTTTCGTTTCGCTTTTGTGCTTATAAAACAGGGATTTAATTGTGGAATTCGTATCTCTTGAGTTGATTGATAATTATGAAAATAACTCACGGACTCACCCGGAGGAACAGCTTGAAACGATTATGCGCATCATGGTCGGTACAGAAGACCACCCCGGTATCGGCTGGACAATCCCGGCACTGGTTGAGGAATCCGAAGGCCGCTACCAGATGATTGCAGGTCATGGACGGAAGGAAATTGCTACCAGGTTGTATGCTCAAGACCAGATCCTGCGCATGTCCGATGGTCAGGAAATTCCCTTCGGTCACATCCCGGTAGTTTTTGCCCGTGGCTGGACTGACGAACAAAAACGGGCTTACATCATTGCCGACAACCAACTTCCGCAGATGGCCGGTTGGGATGAAGACGTGTTGGCGGCTGAACTGGCTACGCTGAATGATGCAGGTTTCGATCTTTCTCTGTTGGGTTTTGGTGAAGACGATTTGGAACGCTGGTTGTTTGAGGATGACCCCGACTTTCTTACCCATGAGGATGAATGTCCTGATTTGCCGGAAGAAGACGAAGCAATCACCCAGCCCGGTGATATTTGGTGTCTTGATGCTCATCGACTGATTTGTGGCAGTTCTACGGAACGGGCGAATGTAAAAGCTGCGCTGGCAGCTATCGGAGTAGAAAAAGCGGATATGGTTTTCACTGATCCACCCTACCTGATGGACTTCCAAGGCAGTCTCAAAGGTGATGGATCCAAGTCAGCCAATGGCAAACATAAGCCGATTGCTAACGATAAACTGAGCAAGTCAGAAGGTGAGGATTTTTTACAGTCTGTCACTGCAATGGTGAAAGGTTACTGCACAGGCAGTTGGTACATCTGCTTCTATCGTCTGGGTATTGACTGGCTGTATGAAGCACTGAAAGCCTCCGGCCTAAAATGGCGCAACCTGATCATTTGGCAGAAAGGTGCATTAACACTTTCCAATTCAGACTATAAATCCACGTATGAGCCGATCATCTTCGGCTGGGAGAATGACTACCTGCCGGTGATGTATGGCTGGAACGATGAGCATAATTTCTACGGGCCGAAGGGTGAGGTGGACAATTGGAAGCTGGACGAAGGGCTGCTTTCGATTTGGGAAATTAGTCGTACCCGGTTAAATGATTTACACCCGACGATGAAACCCATTGCGTTATGCGAACGGGCTATCCGTAACAGTTCCAAGCGCGGCCAGGTTGTGCTTGACCTGTTTGGTGGCTCTGGTTCCACACTGATTGCTGCGGAAAAAACCGGACGGCGTGCTTGCCTGGTTGAGTTAGAACCAACCTACTGCGATGTGATCGTTAAGCGTTGGGAAGAATATACAGGTAAAAAAGCTACGCTGTTGCAAGGTGATTCCCATGAATAATGCTGGTAGCCAGCCAGCCAGAGTACCTCAATGATCAGGTTCCCAACAAAGCCAGCAGTGACGCCGGTCAGCAAATAGCCCGTGCCGATGCCGAAGTGGAGCGCGGTAAGCTGTTGGCAGAAAAAGCCATCATGGCACGCTACGACCGGCTGGAAATGGAAGGGAAACTGCTTAATGCCGAAGACGTGCGCAAAGATGCCTACCGGGCAGCGATTAATGTCCGGCGTGCTGTGCTCAGTGCCCCGGATCGTGTAGCACCCGTATTATTGGAAGCCAAAAATGCACGGGAGATTCGGAGTATCCTCCGGCGTGAACTGACTGATGCCCTGATTGATGTGTCCAAGGTGATTGAACAGGGTGATCCTGACTACGTGTTTGACCCTTGGGCTGAATATAAAAATAAGAACAAAGCGGGGCAGCCGGAATGAAGATTCGGGATGGTGTGGGCTACGCAATCAATTACAGCATAGGTCTGTGCCCACCACCTGTGATGTACATGGACGAATGGGCAGACTCCAATCGTCGCCTGTCTGAAAAAGCCAGCCCGGAACCCGGATTGTGGCGTACCAGCCGGGTGCCATTTATGCGCGAAATCATGCGGGCACTCAGTTCCGAATCGGATGTGGAAGATGTCGGGCTAATGAAAGGTACCCAGATATCCGGTACCGAGGTGTTGCTGAATACAGTTCTGTATGTGGTGGATCACGACCCTACATCCATGATGATCGTGTTGCCTACGCTGGGAATGGCAAAGCGCTTCAGCCGTCAACGTTTGAAATCATCCATCGACATCATGCCATCGGTACAGGAAAAGATTGCCGATGAAAAGTCCCGCGATGCCAGCAACACCATGTTGGAAAAAGACTTCGATGGCGGGTACATGATTCTGACCGGTGCAGAATCTGCCACCGGCTTGCGTTCTGCACCTATTGGTGTATTGGTATTGGATGAAGTGGATGCCTACCCACTGGATGTTGAAGGGGAAGGCGACCCCGAACAGTTAGCCATAAAACGTACCCAGAACTACAAAGGACGGCGCAAGATTTACCGGAATTCAACGCCGACTATCGACGAAATGTCGAGGATTCAAAAAACCTTCCTCAAAGGCGACCAACGCTACTACTACGTCCCCTGCCCGGAATGCGGTGCAGAACAACACCTGCAATGGCCGCAAATCAAATGGGATAAATCCCTGCCGCGTGACAAACAGCCCGCCAGCGTCTACTACGAATGCGAGCATTGCCAGCATCACATCCATGAACACCACAAAACCGACATGCTGGCAGCAGGCCAGTGGGTACCCCATAACCCGGATGCACCTTCACAGCGTCGTAGTTACCACCTGAATTCCCTGTATTCCCCCCTCGGCTGGTACAGCTGGGAAGATGCTGTACAGGATTGGCTGGATGCGCAAGGCGATATTGAGCTGCTGAAAACCTTTACCAATACGGTACTGGCTGAGTGCTGGAAAGAATCCGTCAACGATGTATCCGCCAAGATGCTACAGAACAAAGCCGAACCCTACGAACGCGGTGTAGTGCCTGAAGGTGGGCTGGTACTGGTGGCGGCGGTGGACACGCAGGATAACCGACTGGAAGCGTATCTGTACGCGGTAGGCCGGGGTGAGGAACAGTGGCTGGTTGACTATGAAGTATTCCTGGGTGATCCGGGTATCCCGTCCGGTGAAAAAAACAGCCCGTGGTCAGAAGTCACCGACTGGTTAAGCCAGCCGTGGCGACACGCTTCCGGCGCATCCCTGACCGTGGAAGGCTACGCAGTGGATACCGGTGGACATCATACTGATGATGCCTACCACTACGTCCGTCACCACCAGCGCCACGGCGCAATAGCGATTAAGGGAGCCAGCCAGCGCAATAAACCGATTATCAGCCGTCCGTCATGGATTGATATGGACTGGCGCGGAAAAACCTATAAACGGGGGGTGCAGCTCTATCAGGTGGGTACGGATACCGCCAAATCGCTGCTGTATAACCGCTACCAGCGTGAAGAAAAGACCGGGCCGGGAACCATGCATTTCCCCGACTGGCTGCCCTATGAAATCTTTGAACAACTGACGGCGGAAAAGCTGGTGCGGCGTTATAAAAACGGTTTCGCTATTTACGAATGGGCAAAATCCTCAGCGACCCGCAATGAGGCCACCGACTGCACCGTCTACGTGCAAGCGGTGATACAAAAACTCGGCTTGCATCGTTATTCCGAAGCCCGGTGGACTGCATTAGAACAATCCCTGAGTGCTATTGATTTATTCTCACAGCCCAAACAGGTCATAACCACCCCGAAACCGGCACGGATGCCATCCACAACAAATTCAGGTTTTAAAGAGGTAACAGCGTCATGGTAATGGGAGTACTAAAACCCGGTGTAACTGACAGTGTTGATCCCGGCAATGACCGCTTTGTCGACTGGCTGTATGGGCTGGTAGACGAAGTGCGGGAGGATTGTGGTTTGTCCGAGCGCCAATCGTACAAGGTCGTCAGCATCATCGTGGAACAGGTGCAAAAAGAATACGGCGGGCAACGTCCGTATGTGAATGCCCCCTCAAACCGGGAACGGGTATGGGCGCTATGGGCGGCGGGCCATGACATGACCAGTATCGCTAAACAACTGGATATTTCCGAAGCCTGGGTACGGCGGATATTGAAAAAGCAGACGAATTTGCCTAGTTCGTCCGCGTCGCCTGTGGAAAGCTGTCAGTCATGAGCATTCAATACCCTGAACCAACACAAATTATCCCGGCTGCTGACCGCACGGCACAGGACTGGGTGGATTATTACCTGCATATTGAAGATCAGGTCGCAGCCGGAAAGGAAGTCCGATTTGATGATGGCCGCGTGGTGGTCATGGAAGACTTGCACCAGATTCGCCGTGCACGGGCAGAATGGGAACGCCGCGCCAGTCAGCAATCCCGACGCGGCGGGAATAACTTCGGCGGCTTCCACTATAAAACACCGGATATGTCACGATGAGTAAAGCATTACGCAAGCCACGGGTGGTAGGGGCATGGCAGGATGGCCGCCTGGTCAATACCCGGCAGGTTACGGTCAGCCACCCGCAGAATTTCTTTGAAGCGGCGCGTCCTGATGTCAAACGCCAGCGGCGTACTGACCGGGGCGATGGTAATGCGGTACTGATGCGCAGTGGTGAGCAACTGCGGATTCAGGCGCGTCACCTGGATGAAAACCATGACCTTGCCCGTGGTATTCTGGATGTGCTGGTGAACCGTACCATCGGGCGCGGTATCCGCTTTGAGCCACAGGTACGCAATGTGGCCGGTGATCTGCATGATGAAATGAATGAACAACTGCTGGATCTGCATACCCGCTGGAGTGAAAGCCCGACCGTGACCGGGGAGTATACCCGAGCGGATGCCGAACGCCTGCTGGCGCGGACATGGTTCCGCGATGGTGAGGCATTCAAGGTTTACCACATGGGGATGATCCCGTCGCTACGTCATCACCTGGGCAGGGTTCCGCTGTCGGTGGAATTGATGGAGCCGGATTTCTGTCCGCTGGGTTACTCTGATCCGGCGAATGGGGTGTTACAGGGCATCCGGGCTAATGGCTGGGGCCGTCCGGTGCGTTATTTCTTCCACAAGTATCACCCCGGTTCGCCGGGTGGCGCGGGTGCTTTCAGCCAGCAGGGTTATAAGGAAGTGGGAGCCGAATTTGTCAATCACCTGAAATTTACTCGACGTATTGGTCAGCGACGCGGGGAATCGGTGTTTTCGGCGGTGTTATTGCGGCTGGATGACTTGAAAGATTATGAGGAGGCCGAACGCATTGCGGCGCGGATTGCTGCCAAGCTGGTGGGGTATGTCAAAAAAGGCCAACCTGATATGTACGGCGATGAAAATTTACCAGCCGAAGCCCGCCAGCGGCAGGCGTTTGAGGATGGCATGGTGTTGTATGACATGATGCCCGGTGAGGAAGTGGGTCTGTTTGATAATACCAAGCGGCCCAACCCGGCACTGGCTGATTTCCGGGCGGGGCAGTTACGGGCGGCGGCGGCGGGCACTATGACCAGTTATTCCAGTGCCAGTAAGGACTACAACGGCACATACTCTGCGCAGCGTCAGGAACTGGTGGAGCAGCAGGAAAATTACGAGGTGTTGCAGGATTATTTTGTTTCGCATTCGTGCAAGCCGGATTATCAGCGGTTTATTGCCATGACCGTGTTGGCGGGGCTGGATGTTCCGGGGGATGTGGACTGGAATACGCTGTTTGATGTGGCTTGTTATGGGACGGCGATGCCGTGGGTTGATCCGCAGAAGGAGGCTCGTGCTAAACGGGAATTGCTGGATGCCGGATTGACCAGTCACTCTGAGGTTATCCGGCAGCGCGGGGGGAATCCCTCAGTGGTGTTTGCGCAAATTAAGCGGGATAAGGAGCGTATGAGTGAATTAGGGATTGAGCCTAAACCAGTGCATGATAATTCTTCTGGGGCTAATGATGATAAAGGGAAGGAAGAAGATTGATTTTTGTGCATAATATCAATTTCCTATACAAACTCTGAAGGTTCATCATGAAAGCTATACTTATATTATTCTTTTTCCTGCCTGCCTTATCGTTTGCAACCAGCGATTTAACAGATGCTATTTTTCAGTGTGAATTGATCAAAGATGATAAAGAACGCCTTGCCTGTTTCGATGAGGAAATAAAGGTACTGGGGGAAAATATGTACGGTGATGAAGATGACTGGCTATCCGGTGATGCTGCGGTGGAGTACATAACACCATTTCTCAAGATGTGGTCACCTTCTAAAGTAGAACTTGATGGAAAAGTTTTAACCATTGTGCTTCCGCAAGACAAGGTCACTGATAAAATCTATACCTCCATTATTCAAACAGGTTTGTGTGGCAGTGTTTATATGGGTGATAAGAAATGGAATGGAATTGGTGATGTGGTGGTCTTAAATCAACATGAACATCAAGGCTGGATTTTTGAGGGCAGCTATGAAGATTGTGAGGACTTGGGCAAGCTATCTGGCAAAAAGTTTGACCAGAGTCTAATGAGCATGAGCAGGCTTAAATAAATGAACTATAAGAACCTTGTTGCACAAGCTCTGGCTTTAAATGAATCGCCATTTACTTTATTAGTAACTGCTTGCCGGGTAGCAGGAATGACCGAAGAAAAAATTGAATCCTATCAATCAGACCTCCATCGCTGGCTATGGGAACATCGTTTAGAGTATGGGTTTTCCATTACCCCCCCCCGTCCGGTAACGGAAAGCTTCTATAAAAAACGCACCGATCTTGCCTAGTTTGTACCACGTCACCCGTTGCATGATTCCCCCATGCAACGATCAAACAGTCCAAAACTGAATTTCTCCTCTCAGCCCGTCGCCAACGCGGCGGGTGTTGCTGCGTTTCATGTGACTCCTCCTAAAGCACATGGTAAGGGTGGTTTCCCAGTCGGTTATACCGACTGGTGGAACCTTGCCACCAATGAAGCGGGCACTCATGCTGATATTTACCTCTATGGCGTAGTCGGTGGCTGGGATGGCATGGACTCACGCGATGTCGTGAATGAGTTGCGCCAGTATAACAACCTGCAAACCATCACCCTGCACATTAACTCAGTCGGCGGCTCCATCGTCGAGGGTCTGGGTATTCTCAATACCATCCGCAAACATCCGGCATCGGTCACCACCGAAATTGACGGGTTTGCGTTGTCCATTGCCTCCATTGCTGCCTTCGCAGCGGACAAGGGCAGGGTCAGAATGGCGCGGAATGCCTTCATGATGATCCACAACGCATCAGCGGGGTGCTGGGGTACAGCACGGGACATGAAGAAGTCGGCCAATATGCTGGAGAAACTGGAGCGTGGTTTGATTTCTGAGTATGTGGCTCGGATGGGGGGTACAGAACAGGAAGTGCAGGCCATGTTAGATGAGGAAACATGGTTTACAGCGGAAGAGGCCCTTGCCGCTGGTTTGATTGACGAAATTATTTCCCCCGTGGATCTGGATGAAGCATCCAATCATCTGGGGGTTGAAACATGGCAAAACATGCAAGCATCGGGGTTACAAAACATGCCTGAACAAGTCACGGCGCAAATGAATCGCGTCTTAAATCTGACCCCTGCCAACTTGCGCAACAGCGCACCGTCTGCCAATGGTGCAGGCACACCGGCAGGCTCCCAAACCAACAGCAGTCAGGGGAATGGCGGCGAAGGCGCAGCAGGCGCACAAGCATCCGGCCATTCTCCCGCTCCACAGAACAACTCTCAGCCGACCCAGCCAGCTGCCCAACAGGGCGGGGGTGCAGCGGCGGGACAGGGTAATAACCCGTCTGCTGCACCTGACCTGACGGCGGCGCAGGCGCAATGGCGTGAGCAGGAACAAACCCGGCGCACGGACATCACCAACCTGTTCACTCCGTTTGGCGGTGTCGGTGGTACCTATGCCGAACTGGCGACGAACCTGCTGAATGATATGGGTTGCACCGTGGAAAATGCACGGGCGCAACTGTTGAATCATATCGGGCAACAATCACCGGGGCCGGTCAGTAATGGCGGTAGTGTACAAATCACTGAGGATGAAGGTGATAAGCGTATTGCCGCAGCAGTGAATAGCCTGTTAGCGCGTGGTGGTCAGGCTGATCTGGAACAAGGCAACCCGATGGCCTATATGTCCTTACAGGATATGGCCTATGACAGCCTAAACCGTGCTGGCGTGACCACACGGGGTCAGCACCCGCTTAACATGGTGGGACAGGCATTTATGATGCAGACCACCAGCGATTTCCCGGTTATTCTGGAACGTACTATCACCGAAGCGGTATTGATTGCTTACCGTAAGAAGTCCCGTACATGGCAACGCTGGTGCAAAATCGGCTCGGTGTCTGATTTTCGTGACCATGACCGCTTACGCCTTGGTTCATTTGGTAACCTGGACGCACTGACCGAAGCCGGGGAATTCAAGAACAAGTCGATTCCTGACGGCGAAAAAGAGAAAGTTCGCGTAGCAACCAAAGGCAACATCATTGCCGTGACCCGTGAAGCGATCATCAACGATGATCTCGGTTATTTCATGGGTATGTCTACCATGTTAGGTGACGGCGCAGGCCGTACTGTCGAAGCTGATGCTTATACACATCTGTTGAGTAATCCAAAACTGGCTGATGGCAAGCCTGTTTTCCATGCATCTCACAATAATCTGATGACAGGCGCGGCCATGTCTGAGGATTCCTTGGACGGTGCGCGTCAGTTAATGAATGGGCACAAAGATATTTCCGGGAATGATGAACTGGATATTGATCCGGCTCTGCTGATGGTGAACAACAGCATGCGCCTGACGGCTGATCGTTGGATGAAATCAGCTACATTGCCTGGGCAGGATAACTCTGCGTTGATGAATGCCGTGAATGGCATGGCTGAGGTGCTGGCTACCAGTCGCCTGAAAAGCATTAACAAGGGCTTCTACCTGTTCGCTGATCCGGGTGACGCACCCGTCATTGAAGTGAATTTCCTTTACGGCAATCAGGAGCCGTTTATTGATACGCAGGATGGTTGGCGTGTGGATGGTACGGAAATGAAAGTCCGGCTCGACTTTGGTGTTGGTGCTGTTGACTACCGTGGCGCTGTATTCAATCCGGGTGCTGCATAAGGAGTATTTGTAATGGCTAACAATTTTATTCAACCCGGTCACGTTATGGACTATCACAACACTGGCACTACGCAGGTGAAGTCCGGCGCGGTGGTGGAATTTGCTGATGGGATTGGCGTGGCGAAGGTCACGATTCCCGGTGGTGAGGTCGGCTCTGTCGGCGTGACAGGGGTATGGGAGTTACCAAAAAAATCCGGCCTTGAACTGGAGCAAGGTGCATCCTGTAACTGGGTATCCGGCAAGGTCGATACAGCGGACGGCACTTCGGCTGGCATGGTCTGGGAAGCTGCGGCTGCGGCGGATAACACCGTCCTGGTTAAAATCGGTTAATCCGGGAAAGGAACGTCGGGATGACTGTGCCTGTACCGGAGCCTTTAACGCTGATTGATGACTACAGTCGTCTGGACAGTGACCGTGCGTACACGATGATTAATCGCACCGGGGTTTGGGTGATGATCGGCGGTGATGTGCTAAAGGCGATTTTCCGCTATCCCACTGAGGAACAGGTATTAAGCCGCGAAGGGGGTAATGCAGCAGGGAAAACCTTACGTGCTTTGATGCGTATACCGGAACTGTTTATCCACCGGGGCAGTGGCATTTATCCATCGGGTCAGCCAGCCCGCGTTTTATGCCGCCCTGATTCACCTGATTTTGTGTTGGGTGAGTCTTTTTATAACGAAGGGGCAATGTATCGCGTCAGCCTGAACCACGAACAGCCCGAACCGGAAGACACGGAGGGTCGGGGATGGCGGTAAACGTACAGATTGGCATCGCATCCCGTAAAGCATACGGAATGCTGAATGAAGGCTCCTCCTATTACGACCCGACCGGCTTGTCTGACCTGACGGGCTTGTCAGTCGCAGAATTAAAACGTGCCATGCGCATGGCAACCAATAAAGCCATGACGTGGACACGAGTCCAGTTTGTTCGACAGCTACAGGGTGAAATTGCTGATTCTGAACGGGTGAAAATCACCCAGAAGATGCTGAAAAGCCGGGTAAGGATTGCCAAAGCTGAAAAAAATGAAACGGCAGCGCAAATGTGGGTGGGTCTGTATGAAATGAACCTTGCCCGCTTTGGTGTAGGACGTGCTACCCGCTCCGGTTACAGCGTTCAGCGGCGTTATGTCGAAGGCGGCTTTCGGGCACGAATGCGTTCAGGACATGAAGGGGTCTTCTATCGCGTCACTAGTGATCGTTTGCCCATTGTTGAAGAAGATGTGCCGATTAAAAAACATGCATGGCGTTCGGTGTCAGACATTATGAACCGGGCTGAAGAACGTCTGATTCGGGAATTAAAGCAGGCGATTAAATTCCTGATGGCAAAAAAACAAGGGGCAGCGTAATGGCAGCGGAACTGGATGCTTACCATGATGCGCTGGTTGTCCTGTTTAAAAATCACTTTGGTGATTCGTTGGCGACAGTACAGGCGTATTTGCCGGAAACCCAATCGGATGACCCGGAGGCAGGTTTAACCATTAAGACGCCTGCTCTGTTAGTTGAAATAGAGAAAACAGGACAGGGGCATAATCTGGGCGATGGCCGGGTAGCTGTCTACTGTGAATTAGCGGCTCACTGCATCCTGGGTACAGCCACGCCAAAGCTGCAACAGGAGTTGCGTAACTTTGGCGTTGAGGTGCAGCGGCTATTAACTGATCTGGACTTTTGTCTGGGTAAACCAGTTTCAGCGGGTATGCCTGAAGATGTAAACGGTATGCCGGGTTGGTGGCAGAAAGGTGGTGCGGGTGGTTATGACAGCTGGGTGGTGACATTTGAACAGACAGTATGGATTGGGGAGTCTGTCTGGAAGGGTGATGCTCTGCCCGGTGAAGAGGTAACGGTCTTTCTTCCAAGGTGGGTGCCGGGTGACTGATTTTGCGTTTGCAGAATTAAACAGGCGTTTTAATGGCTTGTTGGTTATCGGTACCGTATCTGGTGTTTCCGGCGAAAGAGTAACGGCTATTGTAAATACCGCAGCCGGTGATTTGCCCAGTCCGGCCTTGCGAGTCATTGGTCGTAGCTCTGAACGGATGAGTCCCGGTGAAAAATGCCTGGTGATTTGCCCACTTGGGGAATTAGCTCAGGGGGTAATCGTGCCATTGAATGAAGATCCCTTGCTGGAAGAATTACGACAGCGGGTGGCGAGTTTGGAACAACAGTTATCACAACTGGGAAATGCTTGATGTTTAAACGTGATAAGAAAAAAGAAAACGCATTAACTGATGTGGAGGAAGCTCAGGTAGATGCGGGTGCTGCGATGGCTGTAGTAGAGATCCTGGTGGACATGATGTTGACCAGCGAAACCGCTTCATATGGCCAATTGGCTGGGTTGATTTCGGTACGTTCCTCCGAAGTGCGGCGCGAAGGCAACCTAGTTAAAGAAGTGCGCGAGCGATTAGTGAAGTACCGTATGGCAGATGTATTACAAGGGGTTGCCCGACATTTTATGGCGCGGGAGCAAGCTATCAAAAACGGGAATGAGCAAAAACAGGTTAATAATGAACCATCAGATAAAAACAGATCAAGTTTCATTCGCCGCTTTTTTGCTGTTGGAACAGCAAGATGGAAAGGCCATTGAATTTAAACACAAGGATGATAGCGGTTTATTTGTCTTTGTCAGTGACGTGAAGCGAAGTGATTGGGATGTGATGTGGCTGAGTTCGCGGGAAAACCGTTACAACTCAAATTTAATTCAATTCCAACAGCTTAAAAGGAAAAAATAATGGGAATGCCATTAATTCACGCAGGTTTACAGCTATTACCCGCTTCGATCTCCGAGGCGCTGCTGGATTCTGCACTGGCGGCTAAGGTCGCTAAAATCACAGCGAACGAGACGAATATTCAGGCGCTGAATGATAAAATCGGCGCAGCGAATGGTATTGCGCCACTGGGTGCAGACAGCCTGATTCCGGGGCAATACATCGGTTCTGTATTCAGCACTGAAGTCTTCACCGTCACCAGCATGGCTGAATTGACTGCGGCTGGCCTGACACACCCGTCAACAGGGGAATCTCCACAACGCGGTGATATTGCCGCCATTAATACCGGTGATGAAGCTACTCAGAAAATGATGATCCTGAGTGGTGATGATTACACAGTGGCAGGCAACTGGTCTGACTGGTTAAGCCCTACCGATGGTGTGTTTAGCCTGTCCAACACGTCTGGATCACTGGCTAATCAGCGTGGAGCTGTAACGCTGGCTGATGTTGCCTTTAGTGGTTTGTCGGCTGCTGTCTCCTATGATGCTACCGGTGATAACTACATCACATCTGGCAATGTAGATGGTGCGTTGGGTGAATTGGACGCACAAACAAAGGTCAACGCAGATGCTATTGCTCAGGAATCAACTGACCGTGCCCAGGCTATCACTACAGCTACTACGCCGCTGATCCAGAAAGATGCCGATCTGCAAAACCAGATTGATGCCATCGAAGGTGCGGCTATGCTGCAAAGCAACTATGTGGTTGGTGAAGCGACTACAGGTGCAGTAGACGGATCGAACTCAGACTACACCATTGCAAACTCGCACGTGACCGGGACGCTGTTCCTGACCTGGAATGGTCAGGTGCTGTATGAAGGGCTGGGCTTTACGCTCAATGGCAGTGTGGCAACGCTGGATATTGTGCTGCCGACCGGCACGAATGCCCCACGCGCTCACTACGTGAAAGCGGGAAACTAATCGCCTCCTCATCACCATCGTCTGATAACACGTGGGTTATCGGGGTGATGAGGGAGGCTTAACGGAAACGAATTGAGGTTGCACGTGACAACAACTACTGCGCAATACAGCAACGGTCAGACACTGATAGCCGTGCCACAGGGAATTGACCCTGAATCGGCGTGGCTGCTGGTGAATGGTCAGGTGCTGACCGTTGAGGACTTTAGTGTCTACGGTGGTGCATTGGTAGTTGATGGTGTTGACCTGACCGACCAACATTTGCAGGTGGTAGATCACCCAGCATCAGAAAAAGCTGGAACAGATCCTGACTTACAAGCAACCTTGAAACGTTTCCAGCAACAACTGACGGCTCTGTCCGCTGGGCAGGGTCTGTCAGTTCGCACACTCAGTGTTGTTCCGGTAAAAGCCAACACTGGATCTGTTTTAACCAGTTCCCGTCCGATTTATGGTATGGACTGGAATACCGGCCAGTTATTGAGTGGTATTGAACATATCCATCAGTCTATTTCCGATATCTTGTTAACCCCGGTGGGTAGCCGGGTAATGCGTAGAGATTATGGCAGCCGATTACTGGACTGGTTGGGATTTCCGGCGTTGAGCCAGTATATCTTGCAAATGTATAGTGAGATTGCGCGAGTGCTGAAGCGTTGGGAGCCACGCATCAGCTTGCAGCAGGTACAGGCCATCATGCCGGATAATCATGCTGAAGGCGTAGTTGGGTTTACTATTCACTGGGAGCTGCTTCCTGCTTACCGATGGATGGCGGGTGGTTCTGCTAATGATGCCGTCGTTCAGTATCATACAGAGGTGGCGGTATGACTGAACTGGCTTCCCTGCCTTTTGTTTTCGATGATCTGTCTGCTTTTCCAGCGCCTGATGTGGTGGAGTCTATCCAGTATGAAGCGTTGCTGGAACAACGGATCGCTGAGTATAACGGGCTGTCTCCATTGGTGTTGAATGACAGCCAGCAACCCGTGGTATTGCCCGCAGAATTGGTACAGTCCGGTGAAGGCAGTTATTGGAAGATACCTTTAAATGGTCAGGCGGGTTTGTACTATGTGGATCTGGACAGCGATCCGGTTACCCGGCTATTACAGGCTGATACCTACCGGGAAATGCTACTCAGGAACCGTATCAATCATGCGGCATTGGCGACCCTGCCTGCGTTTGCCACCGGTGCTGATCTGGATCATATCGCCTTACGCTATTGGGGATTGACCCGCAACGTTATTCAGGAAGCGGATGACGCTGCTTACCCACCGTTACCCCAAATCCTTGAAAGTGATGAGGCATTTCGGAAGCGTATTATTTTGAGGCCGGAGCAATTGGCGCATGGTGGCCCGGAAAGCTGGTATCTGTCGGCTGCGTTGGATGCGCATCCCAAGGTGAAAGATGTCTATGTGACCAGTCCTGATCGGACTGAAATTGTTATCAGTATTTTATCTCATGATGACAATGGGGTAGCGGACAGCGCATTGCTTGAGGCCGTGCATTTGGCGGTGACCGGGCGACATGATAAGCCACTAGGTGACAGAGTGACGGTACAAAGTGCGACGATTGTTGAATACGTCATTCGTGCACAACTGTATTTTTATGACAGTGCCTTGCAGGGACAAACGATTGAGCAAATTCAGCGTGCCTGGAGCCAGTATCGGTCTGTCTCAGAGCGTATTGGTCACATGATCACCGATTCCGGTGTTAAGGCCGCTTTGCATCAGCCGGGGGTATTTCGTGTGATCGTCGATCAGGAGGCGCAAGCCTTACCCGTGGTTGTGAACAGTGATCAGGCACCCTACAACACAGGGTTGATATTAGTGGATGAGAATGGGGATGAATTACTGTGATGGCAGCTTGTTACCCGAATACAGAGTTACCCCGCTGGAACTGGCATTGGAGAAAGCCCTCGCGGCCAAGTATTGTCGTTTTAACCCGGATATTATTCGTCATGTCCATGATCCGCAGCAATGTCCGGCTCATTTGCTTCCCTGGTTGGCTTTTTCGTTGTCTGTGGATGTCTGGGATGACAACTGGCCAGAGGCGACTAAACGTGGCGCGATTGTCGGTAGTTTGGATGTTCACCGGACGAAAGGGACGCTGGGGGCTGTTGAGGATGCGCTGGATGCCCTGGGGATTGAATCCAGCGTTACCGAGTGGTTTAACCAGTCACCACCGGGTCAGGCTGCCACTTGCCGGATTAGTACCAATTTCAATGACATGGGTGCAGCAGGTGTTACGCCGCAACAAATGGCAAAACAAATTCGCCGCACCAAACGTTTATCCATTCATTGCAGTGTCTGGTTATTGTGGGAATTGGTGTCCTCCAGTACGGATACCGACCATTGGCTGGGCATATTGCGTGACTCACATTATGTGCAGACACCGATTTCATCACCTGTGCTGGATGTTGCCCTGGTTACCGGCGTATTACGGGATTCGCACACTATCCCGACATTCGCTTCCGGTGATTCGCTGGCTAACACGCTTTCCTTTGGCGTATTGCCAGACACCCGGCGTATTCAAACACCCATTATTAACGCAGAGACAGACAGGGCATCTGTGGTCTATGGCATTTTAAGAAGAGGCTGATATGGCACTGATATTACGATACACCGATGTGGGCAGAAATCTGGAAGATGATGCGATTGCTAACGGTGGAACCGTTCCGGCGATTGCGGCATTGCTGATTGATGATGGTGCGGGAGCGCCAACGGATGAGGCGAATATCGCAGGAATGACAGCGGTAAGCCATGAAGCTGCCCGAATTACCGAATTTGTTAAGCAGAAAACGGAGTCTGGCTGGCAGTTTACCTTTGTTACCCCATTGGCCGGTGAGCTGACAGTGAAAGGCGTGGGGGTCGAGCTGGCTGATGGCACTCTGTGGAAATACGGGATTTATGCACCGGTGACTACGGTTCCTGATGGTTTTGCGCTGGAAATTCATTTGCTGCATACGCGGGCAGATTCGCCGGTTGCTGAAGTCAGCGTGACTGCGCTGGACATTGATGAGATGGCAGAAACAGTCAGAGAACTGGCGTTTGATGATCCTACCGTGAATGCACCGGATGAGTCGTATACTGACGCGGCTTATCCTTTTGCAGGGGACGTTGTGGCAGGTGATGCGGTGTATCTGGCGTATGAGGATGATGGTACAGGGGCATTTGTGCCTGCTGAATACCGGAAAGCCTATGCTTATCCTCACGATCATAATCACCACTTGCAGCCTGCCAATACAAGTACTGATTACTCCAAAATCGCTCATAAGTTTGCCGGAATTGCTGACCCTGACAGTAACAGGCTTTGGCTATCAGGTTTGCCCGTCGACATAGCGCCAACGTTGGAACCTGATCAACTCTGTTACCTTTCCGAAGAGCCTGGAGAATTTACCACTCAGCCTTATGAGCAGCATTCTTACTTTCAGCCGCTCAAAGGTTTTACTGACTCAGCGGGTAAGTTTCACTTTCTGCAAGACTTGGCTGTGAACAAATTCGATTGGGGAGTGGGTGGCCCAATAGTTGAGGTTTTTGCAGAGGAAGGTGAGGATGTTTACCACCGGGTGGATAAGGCTCTTAGGTTTAACGCCAGAGTTAAATTGATAGTGCCAAAAGGCGTTACCGCATTTATTCGCCATGCAGCCTTACCTGTTTATAATCGTTATTTGCTAGTATCAGTTCTGGATGATGCGCGATTAGTGTGTGAAGTGAATAACACCTACCCCTCCTATTCTCAATCGGGTGATTGGCGGCAGGTTGATGCCTTTATTTTAGGTCGCAATGGTCGGTTATATTTTAATGGCAATGGTGAAATTGAGCATGTTATTCCTGCGGGGACTTTGTTATCGCCTTATTCCTGTGGACTGATTAGCGCAGGTTCCTATCAGGGCGATATGTTTGTGGATGTGGCCAGCCATCATCTAGACATTAAGTTATCCACCTGCTTTGTTCATATCAACGGGAATAATAGCCGCGTTAAAGCTGCTTTGGCTGGCAATCAGTTTTATATTGCTGATGCCCCATTGTCTGCTGAGGTGGATGTTTTCTGGCGTGGTTCCTGGTCATTTGGTGGTGGCGACCTGGAGTTGGACTATGCGTCGGTCACGCTGGGTGCGGGTGTCACGCTGGGTGCTATTCAGGGGCAAAATCTTGCTTCTGATATTCAGGCCAGACGGATTGGTTACTCTTACTAACAGGTAAAATCATGATTATTGAATCGATTAAATTGCCCGATGGCAGCACCATAAAAAATGCCACGGTGGAAGTGCTTAAAGAAAAAGGCATAGCTGCTGTTGTCATTGAGCAGGCGGTGATGACGCAGGCCAGAGCGGATGCCTTACAACTGATTAAGCAGCGCCATGCTGAATCTCTCAGATTGCTATCCGGCGATGCCACACCGGAAGAGCGCGACACATGGCCGTTGCAGGTCGCTGCTGCCAGTGCCTATTTAGCAGGCACGGCAACGGCTGTCCAGACCCAGATGCTGGATGATCTATCAGTGGATGGCGAGGACAAAACCGAATTCTGCCAGCGCATTATCGCTAAATCAGATGCGATGATGGTGCTGACTGGTAAAGCCGGAATGAAGCGTACATTGGAAAAGGCTATTGAATCGGCTAATTCGACTGAAGAAATTGAACAGGTCATGGCCGCTGGCGCACAACAAATGGAGCAGGCGATTACGGCCTTTAAAGCCGCCTTTAGCTGATTTCTCCACTTAACAAGCCGCGAGGCTTTATTTTCCAACACAGGAGGCAGACATGCCAAACGATTATTTTCACGGCATCCGAATTGCGCCACAAAGCAATGATGTCATGTTTTCGGCTCCACAACCGGGCTATACGCCGATTGGCATTGTTGCCGTTGCCGATGATGCGGATGCCACTAAATTTCCATTAAACAAAGCAGTATTGCTGCGTTCCTACGGTAGCACTGTGCAATCTCAGGTGGGTACGGCGGGAACATTGAAGACCACGCTTGACCTGATTAATTCGTTAGGATTCTTTCCGCCGGTCGTTGTTGTTCGTGTCGCCAGTGGCGTTGATGCGGCTGCTCAGGCGGCTGAGGTTGTTGCGGGCTTGCCACTGTTAGCAACGGCGAGTGCAGAGTGGGAAGTAGAACCCAAGATTATCGGTGCGCCTGGATTAGATGCCGATGAGTCAGTAATCACCCAAATGGGCGATGTGCTGGAGTCAGTCGAAGGTTTTGGGTATTTTGCCTTGCCCGCTGCAACGGATGAAGAAGCTGAAACCTTATCTTTGAATTATGAAAATCGCCGCATGATGGCGATCTGGCCGGATTTCAGCTACAAGGGTGATCCGGTTTCAGCAGTAGCCCTGGCATTGGGTATGCGTTCATTCATTGATGCAACGATTGGGCCTCACAAATCCATTTCGAATGTTGCTATCCCCAGTGCAGCTATTGATGGCATTAGCGCACTGGTTGACTGGCAAACTCAGGACAGTGTGGGTAATACGCTTAACGCGGCTCATATTACTACGCTGATCCGGCGTAATGGCCAGTTCTTTCTCTGGGGCAGTCGAACCTGTAATACCACCGATGATACGGCTGCATTTGAACCGGATGTGCGTATGTCGGATGTATTGAATGGCATTATTAAAGCCAATCAGTTCCCCAGCGTTGATTTCCCTATGAGCAAATCATTGATTGATGATCGTTTGTCACAGATTAATGCTGACATTGATGTCTGTATCAAGCGGGGCTGGCTGGTATCCGGTCGGGCATGGATTGACCCGGCGCAAAATAATCAGGAAACGGTCGAGAATGGCGGCTTGTGGGTTGATTATGAATTCACCGTGCCTAAACCGCTTGAGCAACTGGGACTCAACCCGAAAATCACTAACAAATATCTGCTCAGGGTTTTGCCTGATTGGATTACTGCGGAGTAAATGAGCATGGCTGCAACTAAAATCCTGCATAACATGGCCGTTTTTATGAACGGCGATTATAAAATCGGCACCACCGATGTGACATTACCGACCTTTAAGCAGAAAACGATCACCAAGCACTTTGCCGGGACGCAAGGTGAAATCGAAATCCCTCTGGGCATCAAAGAGGTGCTGGAATTTACCCTGAACTCTGCGGATATCTATCTGGACGTGGTTAAAGCAATGGGTGCTTGTGATAAGCCTGCACGGGTGGTTATCCGTCCCATTGAAAAGGATGTCATGAACTGTGACCGTGATAATCATGTCATCACCCTGGAAGGGGTTTGGCGTGAAGCTAATCTCGGTGGTTTAAAGGTAGGCGATGAATCGTCACGCTCCTATATTTTGTCAGCCCGTAAATATCGGCACGAAGTCAACGGCGAATTGGTCATTGATTATGATGCCCTCGCTCCTTCGGAAGAAGATCGGGCGGCATTAGGATTGTAAGTTTCGCAGGCTTGCCGGTTTTCAGAGTTACCGGTGGGCATGAGGGGCTGCCAGCCTGTAGGGTTGGCAGTTTTTACTGCGGGTTAAAACTCTGATCCTCATTTTTTACCATGTCGGGAGACATTACATGACTGCGAAAGCAAACAATAGCTCTGATACAAAAGACCAGACCAGCAATGTGACATCAATGGATGAGGCGCGAAACCGTGCGGGCAAAACCCGTGTCCGGTTGCCTGTTTCGGTTAACTATGATGGTGAGTCACTGGATGAATTGTGGTTACGACTACCGATTGTTCTGGATGGCATTGTAGCGGGCAATCAGGGCAAGACAGAAAATGCCATGACCTTAATTATGATCGCTCAATGTGCTGACATTGATGCTGATTGGCTATGGGAGCAGAATCCTAAAATTAGCAATAAGCTGGTGTCTGCGTTTACCAACATGAAAGATCCAACGCATGAGCCGGAGTGGGATGGTAATACGCTGACACTAAAGAAGCCGCTGGATATCGAGGGTAAGAAAGTGGTTTCGGTTGTATTAAAGGAACCCACTACCCGTGATCTGATGGACGAATCCAGTCAGGAAAAAACCTACGAATTAGTAGCCAGACTGATTGGTTTGAAAACGCGTGATATTCGGGACATGGATTATCTGCACGATTACCGTGATCTGGTAGATCGGGTGAACTCTTTTCGAAACACTTAGTTTTAAACCTGCAACGGTCAGGCGTTTAATGATGGCTCTGGCTACCCATACCAGCTGGAGCCGTGAATCTATTTTATCGATGCCTTTTTCCGAGGTTATTGCTGATCTGGAAGCTTTGAAGGCATTGCACGAAGAACGTGAATAAAGATCAACGCCGGGATGGCGTGGAGCAGATGAAATGGCAGATAAAAAGCTCGTCATTGAGTTAGGTAGCCAATTGGCGGGTGATTTTGGCAGTGCCTTCAAATCTGCTAAAGGCCGACTGGTTGACCTCAGTAAGTCAATGGCTGAGTTAAAAAAACAGCAATCTTTAATTAAGCGGTTTGAAATGCAAACCGCTGATCTCTCTGCTGCAAAACAAAAGCTGGATGCTGCCAATGAATCCGTGCGTAAGTTACGTGCTGAAATCCAGAAAAATCCTACCAAAAAACTTCGTGAAGAATTTACCCGTGCTAATCAACAGGCCGAGAAACTCCGGGTTACCCTACAGAACAAACGCATTGCTTTAGGGCAAACACGCGAGGCTATGAAATCAGCGGGTATCAGTACCCATAATACTGCTGAGGCAATGGCCGATTTGGGGCGAAAAATCGAGAAAGTCGCCACCCAATCAAAAAAGCTACAGGCATTAAAACAGCAGCAGGCGGATATTGCACAAGGTTTTGGTGATTTGAAAGCCAAAGCAGTTGGCGCGTTTGCTTCTATTGCTTCCACCACTTTCGTTGTTAAGCCAGCGTTTGATTTTCAGGCGGCTGCATCCGAATTGCAGGCCAAGTCAGCAGGCATGATGGATGACCAGCGCAAGCTACTGGAAGACAAAGCGCGGGAGCTGGGACGTTCTATGCGTTTCACAGCAACTGAAGCAATGCAGGGTATGACTTTTCTCAGTATGGCGGGCTTTGATCCCAAAGAAATTGAGGCCGCTGCTGAGGGCATGCTGAATCTGGCGCAATCTGCCGGAATGGGTTTGGCTGAGACGGCTGATATTGCCTCGAATATCTTGTCTGGCTTCAAGCTTGAGGCGACAGAGATGGATCGGGCTGCTGATGTTCTGGCGCATACCTTCACCACATCCAATGTGACCCTGTACACCCTGGGTGAAACCATGAAGTATGTCGCACCTGTTGCGACGGCAGCAGGTCAAAGCATTGAAGAAATGGCGGTGATGACCGGGATGCTGGGGGATGTAGGTATTCAGGGCAGCAATGCAGGGACTGCGTTGCGTGCTGCATTGCTCCGCTTGGCTGATCCTCCCAAGAAAGCAGCCGAGGCATTGCATGACCTGGGTGTGAAAACAATGGATGCTGAAGGCAACATGCGGGCAATGCCCGCTATCCTTGGGGATATTCAAAAAAAGACTGAAGGTATGGGGAATGGTGAGATTCTGGCTAAAATTTCCCAGATTTTTGGTGTTGAGGCAGCTGCTGCCCTGACTGAACTGGTCAGCAGTTCAGAAAATATTACGGCCAAATACAATAACCTGATGGAAAACGCGGCGGGTACTACGGATCGTGTTGCCAAGACGATGGGCGATAATGCCAAGGGTGCCATTATTCGTATGGGGTCTGCGTTTAATGATTTAGGTATTACACTGGGTAATGTTTTCCTGCCTCATGTTCAGAGGGTAGTTGATGGAATCGCCGGAATGGTCGGTTCGATTTCTTCTTTTCTTTCCGAAAACCCGAGATTCACTCAGGCATTGGGCTTGGCTGCTGCGGCTATTGCTGCGGTAACGACTGCCGGAGTTGTTGTGGGTGCTTCTATTTTGGCTTTCAAAACGGCGATGTTGGCATTTGGGCCGGTTATCACGGGTGTGACCGCTGCATTTTCCGGCTTAACGACTGCCCTGCCTTTAGTGGCAGGGGGAATTAAGGCTATTGGTGTTGCTCTGGTGGCCAACCCCATCGGTCTGGCAGTTACCGCCATAGCCGGTGCTGCTGCTTTAATTATTGCCAACTGGGAAACGGTCGGGCCATTTTTTTCCGGGCTGTGGCGTGATATTCAGTCTGCGACTGATGCAGCATGGCGAACCATAAGCACCAGCGTATCGACTGCCTGGTCTGAGTTTACGGGGGTTATTCAAAGTAGCGGGTTGGCTGATGTTGCGTTGGGTGTTTTTAATGACATGAAAGCCGGTGCATCAACTGTAATGAGTGACATCAGCAGCGGCTTTGCTTTGGTTTGGTCTGATATAAAAGCCGGTATCGATACGGTTGCGCCTTATATTGGGCCTGTGTGGGAGACAATCAGCAGTCTGGCCAAACTGGCCTTTGATATTCAGGTGGCTGCCGTCAAGACAGGCTGGACATTAATAAAGGGTGTGTTTGAAGCATTTGCACCGGCTGTGGCTGTGATCTATGAAAATCTATGGGAGGGAATTAAAGCGGTTGTGCCGGGTGCATGGGAGGCTATGAAGACTATTGTTTCCGGTGGATGGGATACTTTGAAAACGGTAACGAAGGCCGGTTTTCAGGTGTTGACCGGGGATTTTTCCGGGGCATGGGAAACGATCAAGTCAGGTGTTAAACAATTTACCGGCTGGATCGAAAAGGAATTTCCGGCAACGTTTAAGGCTTTATCCACCTTAAGCAAGGCAGGTTTGCAGGTATTACAGGGTGATTTTTCCGGTGCGTGGAAAACGGTTAAATCCGGGGTTCTGGATCTGCGTGATGAAATGATCAGTCAGTTCAAGGCGCTGGTTACAAAAATGACCAGCATCGGTAAAGACATTATTGCTGGTTTGGCTGAAGGGATAAAAAATGCCGTTCCTAATGCGATTGATGCTGTAAAAAATACCGGCTCAGATATTCTGCAATCGTTTAAAGACTTTTTCGAGATACGTTCGCCATCAAGGGTCACTAAGGCGGTAGGTGCTGATATAACAACAGGTTTGGCGGTAGGTATTGAATCCACAACAGATCAGGCTGTTGCCGCTGCTGATGCTGTTTCTGATGCCGTAAAAACGCGGTTTTCTCAGTTAGCTGATTCAATCAACGGCGTATTGACGGAATCCTTTGCTTCTCTGGATTTCAGTAATCTGGGGAGTAGCTTATTGGGTAAGTTTCAAAATGATATTATCAAGCCTATCTTTAGTCAGGCACTACAACCGCTTTCTCAGGGAATAGCTAATACCTTTGGCAGTATTGGTAACAGTATTTCCGGTTTATTGGGACAAGGACAGATGTTCCAGTCGTCAGGGCCGGGGGTGTTTAGTGTGATTCAGGGTGGTGGTATTTCCGGCGCATTAGGGGCGGGCGGTCTGGGAATGATGTTTGGTCAGGCTATCGGGCAGTCTGGTATTGGTTCCGGTTTGGGGGCAGCCATCGGGAATTTCGTTTTACCGGGGTTGGGTGGCTTGCTCGGCGGGGCTTTGGGCAGTGTGGTAGAAGGTCTTTTTGGTGGTAAGAAAAAAGAAACCGGTCGTGGCTTCGATCTCAGCTATTCCTCTTCGTCGGGTGTTGAAGGGCAAAATTGGACAAGCTACTCCAAAAAGAAAAGCTTTTTCCGTGGAACTAAACGATGGAAAGAATACAGTAAGCTTGATCCAGAGATAGCTAAAACAGTGGGTAATTACTTTGATACCCTGAATACCACTATCGTTGATCAGGTCACAGCGTTTGGTGTTGATAACGCTGATGCTATTTTAGATGCTTTTGAAATGTCTACCGCCTCCTTCAGTGGGGAAAATGCAGAGAATCAGTTAAAAAACTGGCTAAAAGCTTCAACCAGAAAAGCTTACCATACGGCATTCAAGGAGCTTGACCCGCATATTAAAGTAGCCATCCAAGGTGGTGCTAATCACATGGCTGGTTCTGCTGAGGAGATTGCTGCCCGGTTCGAGTATGTGGCAGCGGTAGCAACCTCAGTCAAGCCCGTATTGGAGTCTTTCGGGCTGCAAATAAACTCATCGTTTTCACATGCTGTCAAAGATGCAACCCGATTGGCAGATGCAATGGGTGGGGTGCAAAATGTTACCGCAGGCTTGCAGTCGGTTTATCAAAATCTTATGTCTCCCGCAGAACAATTCAGTATTTCATTCACAGCGGCTCGCCAGAAGATCATTGATATGAATGACTCTCTGGGGCTGACCGGCGATAAGCTGATTACGACCAAAGAGGGTTTGCTGGAATATATCCGGGGACTGAATCTGAGTAAGGAAGAACATACGCAACTGGCTGCCCAGGCTATTGAAGCCTCGGGCGCAATGGCTACCTTTGCCAATGCCATTGCAGGTATTCAGGATATGTTTGCTAATACCATTGCTCAGATTGAAAATGATTTACTGTCTCAGCAAGAAAAAGTCAGTAAGTACATGGGGGAAGCTGCAACGCTATTTGACCAGCTGAAAGCGGAAACTGATCCTGGTCGAATTGCTGAAATATCAGAACAAATCAATCAGGCAGTATCGAGCGCTTGGTCGAACATGACGGAAGACCAGAAAGCCGCGAACGCGGACTATTTAAAAACAATGCTCCAGTCGTCATCGGATCTGGCTGCTGAACAACTCAAGGGAGCTATGAGTAATGCCGATTTGATGAAATCGGCGATTTCTGCAATGGAAAAGCCGGTGTCAGGTATGGGGCAGGCTGCCACTACGATGACAGGTGCAGCGGGTGGAATGCAAAGTGCTGCCAGTGCAATGGCAGCGGCGGCGGCGGCTATACCACGAACCATTGATGTCAATGTCAGTACCACCGTTAACGTTAAGCGTGATGCTGCTGATGGATCGCATGCAACGGGTTTATACCGGGTAAAAAAGGATGGCTATCATTCTATCTTGCATAAAGATGAACTGGTGGCCACTGCACCAGAAGCTGATTTGTTGCGCTCTGGTATGCCGGTCATGATGGATGCGGCGAAGAATATTATACCGTTTGATTTAGGGTTGCTGGTGGCGGCCAATGACCCTGTTCCCACCCGTTTACCTGAAAACGTTACACCCCTACAACGACGTGCTGATGCTGTTTTAAAGCGTGTCCCACCCGCCAATCAGCCTGATATTCATCAGGAAGGTGACACCATCACCCTTCACATTCATCAATCACCGGGAGAGAGTGCCGATGCACTGGTGAACAAAGTAATGCAGGCTTTAAGAAGAGAGAAAACGGCCAAAGAACGTCGCCAGCGTGGTGGGTATTATGACATGGCGGGTGGTTCATGAAAGCAATATTGGGTACTTTTGTATTCAGCATGGAAACGGCTATTTATGACCAAATCAGTCGTAATACCAGTCACCGTTTCTCCAGCAAGAGTCGATTACATCAACGTTCCATCAAGCACTCTTTGGGGCCGGGTGATGACAATATCAGCTTACCCGGTGCTATTTATCCCTGTGTCGCAGGCGACCCGGATTCACTAGATGAGATACGTGACATGATGGCAACCGGGGAGCCACAGCAACTCATCAACTTACAAGGGGAGCTATTGGGATTGTGGCTGATTGAGTCTGTTAATGAAACACGGAGTGAATTTCAAGGCAGTGGGAAACCCAGAGTCATTGAGTTCGATCTTTCTTTAGCGAGGTACGATTGATGCAATATATAACGGTGGCTGGAGATATGTTGGATGAAATCTGTTATCGCCATTACGGTGCTGAAAACGCTGTGACAGAATTTGTGTTGCAGCATAACCATCATCTGGCTGATCAGCCTCCTTTGCTCCCTGCCGGTGTTGTTATTGTATTGCCTGATGTTGATACCCCCGAGCGGGTTTCCAATAGTGTCAACCTCTGGAACTAACAGCAGATGAAGCCAGTTTATAAGATCAAACAGGGTGAAAAGGACATTACGTCTATCATCCGACCGTTTTTTTCAGCATTGACGCTGACTGATAATACCGGGATGGAAGCGGATACACTGGATCTGGAATTAAATAATAAGGATGCGCAGGGTAATGAATTAAGCTGGCCGCCACGAGGAAGGGAATTGTCGGTATGGATTGGGTATGCTGATCAAGACTTGCATTATAAGGGTCGATTCGTTGTTGATGAACTGTCCTATGATATCGCCGGACAGGTGTTAGGTGTCCATGCTAAGTCGGCAGATGTCATGGGGCAAGGCAAAGTTCAACGCTCTCAATCGTGGAAGGATACAACGCTAGGCACGGTGTTAGGCACACTGGCAGGCCGCAATGGTTGGCAGGTGGCTGTTTCTGATGAATATCAGCAAAAACGAATTAGCTTTTTAGCACAACATGACGAGTCTGATTTGCATTTATTGTCTCGACTGGGGTTGCAATACGGTGCGGTTGCACAGGTTAAAAATGGCTCCCTGATTTTTGTGGCCACCGGTAGCCGCAAAACGGCAAAAGGCCAGTTGATGCCAGTGTTTACCATTCCCTTAATGGCTATTGGTGAAGGGGGGCAATATCAGGAAATGGGGCGCGGATACTATACCGGTGTTCGTGCGCGTTATTCCGGGGAAGGCAAAAGTGGCACAGTGAGGGCTGGTAGCACGCGGACGCTATACCAGCTACGGGACGTTTTTGATACCCGGGACGCTGCTCAGGATGCCGTCAATGCCGAAATGAAAAGAATCAACGGAAATAATAATACGTTATCGATTCCACTGGATCATGGCTGGCCTGCTATTGTCGCTGAAGCTGAAATCCAGCTTGATAATGATTGGCCGGAAGTTATCAGGAAACAAAAATGGGCAACAAAATCGGTAACACATTCGTTGGGCGATGGTTTGTCGACTAGGCTGGAGTGTGTAAAACCCGGTGAACTGTATGAGGATCAATCTGCCAACTCAGATCCAGAACCGCGTTGTGTATCTGAAATCATAAAGACGACATCCATAGAACGGGTAGAACCTGTGCCGGGGCAACCATTGGCTGATGAGCCGGATAAGTTGATATTCAATCGAATTGTGTCCGGTTATGAATACCCTGTTTTAGACCGTGAATATGTGGATATTAAATTCCCATCCTCTATTCCCGGTATCGCTTCTTTTGAGCTGTTTGGTTTGGTTAATGTAAAGACAAATAAGAAAACAGAAATCATGCCGGGTGATATGGTGCGATTTCAGAACTACGCCGCTGAAAATACCAGTACCGGAGCTGATCATGCTCGTATGGGTATTTATGGTATTGATGTGAATGGTTGTGAAAAAGTTGTTGTTCGTGATTTTGGCTGGGCATTCTATCGCAACTATTCATACTGGGAGTACATGACAGGGCGGCGGGCAACTCCATAAAAAATGCACCGATCTTGCCTAGTTTGTCCCTGATTTCACTCATAAGCTGAAAGCTCTGTTGCAATAGAGTTTTCTATCCAATGAATGGGCAAGACATTAAGCGGTTACGCCGTGAAATCATTGATAAAGTGCGTGATGTTGAAGGTGGATTTGTTAATGATCCACGTGATTCCGGTGGCGCAACCAAGAGTGGTATTACTCAGGCCACTGCCCGCAAGCATGGCTTTCCTGATGTCCGCAAACTGACATCCGATCAGATTTACCAGATTTATGAAACTGATTATTGGGATGATATCAGTGGCGATGAACTGCTGATGCGCTCATATGCTTTGGTCTATGAGTTATTCGATACCGCAGTGAACATGGGCAAAGCCAGGGCAGGCAACTTTCTGCAACGCATCCTGAATGTTATGAACCAGAATGGTCGCCTCTGGCCAGACCTGAAAGTCGATAATGATATTGGTACAAAAACGCTGGAAGCGTTGGATGCTTTTATTAATCACCGGGGTAAGGAAAGTGCCTTGCGGGTTATTTTGCGTGCCCTGGAAGGGATGCAGGGTTCCTTCTTTGTTGAGTTAGCTGAACGCCGCCCGAAGGATGAGGCATTTGCTTATGGCTGGGTTAGCCAGCGGGTGGGTAATGGTCTGGCTTTATTGGATAAACCTGACCCGGTTGCAGCAGATATTCAAACTTATTCTGAAAATAAGGCAAATCAAATGACTGAAAATCGCCCGCCTGTTTACCAGCATTATCCGCCTGTTGCTTCTATTCCTGACCGTCAGGGTAACCAGATACCGTACTGGCCAGAACAACGTGAGCGCTTTCAGCAGGATCAGGAGCATGCTTTTGCCCTGTGGCTTAAAGATGAGGCTGACCGGCTGAGGAAAGTCAATGGTAAGTCATCCTGGAAAAGTAAGTTGATGTGGGCTGGTGGAACACTGGCAACTTCAGGTCTTTCTGTGGCTTTGGCGCGTTGGGGTTTTGATGTTAGTGCAGACACCTTGCTGAACCTGGCTGTTGTGCTGTTATCGGGTGGCGGCGGGGTTGTAATGGTGGTGCGTAAGTTTTTTACCAAGAAATTACTGTTTTAAGGGGGTTGTATGAGCGACATGACACTGACTCAGCGTATTGCTGAACTGGAGCGCCAGAAACAAGCGTTGGCGGCCAAACAAAAAGAATATGAAGCAAAAATAGCTTCACTAACTCAGTTGGAAGCCCGGTTAAGTTCGATGTTTGCTGGTATTCAGGAGCAGGCTTTGAGTTGCAAGCTGGAAATGGAATCTCTGTTTGGCAATGAAAAACAGGTAATGGCCAAAGAGCTGGGGATTGTTTTTGCTGCGGATGAAGCAGCCGGTAACGCTGATGATACTTCTGATGTGGTTCGGCCACAGGAAGATATGTTGCGGCCAACCCGTCCGGCGCTGAATAGCTAACTGGTGTTTGTTATGAACAGACTACTATTATCATTGCTTATGTTGGCATTGACAGGCTGTAGTAACTTCCAACGCTTGAATTCCGAGGGAAAGGTATTTGGTGGTCTTTTGGTGACTTCGGCTGTACTGGAAACCACTTCAGATGCTAATTACGGGGTGACGCACGGATTAATCAGCTATGGCATTTCCCACGCTGCTGAAAACGTTGCGGATCAGGTTTTTCCACAACCGGAACAGGAATGGGCGGCTGATGCTATAGCTATCGTTGGGGCGGCTATTCCTGCTGCATATTATGTTGATCGTGAAAATGGTGGATCTGATGATTCAAAGGCTGACTGGATGTTTCCAGTGGGTAATTTCCTGATCACTTTATACCGGCGTTTGCGGTATGAGCAGCAATAACAATAAAGGTTTGGTATGGATAAGTTTGAGGAACGGCTTGTGCGTTCTGAGATGCGATTGGATCAGCATGAAAAACAGTTGAACACACTGCATCAGGATTTCAAGACCATGAATTCGACGCTGAATAATATTCTCCGCTCCATCAATCAGCTCAAATTTTTAGGTATTGGTGCAATAGGTGTGCTGGTTATCCAGCAGATCGGTATTTTTGAAATCTTAAAAAAAATGATTTTTTAAGCGTTCAGCGGGTATCAAGATGAACAGGGTCGCACTATTTAAGGGTATGCTCAACAGTCCAACCGGCTTTCTGATCGGAGCCGGGACGCTATGTGATGTTGTACATGCCGCTGTGTACATTGAATCCGATGCCCGGTGGTGGCATGCATCTGAACGTCTTGGGAAAGTCGGGCTGGTTGACCTGGATAAATACCGTAACCGCTGGTGTTTTTCATTCCCCTTCGCGGGTGATCTGTCTCAATATCTGAGCGACAACAAAGGCCGTGACTATGATTGGGAGTCGATTTATGGTTGGGCTATTTATCGTGTCTCATTCGGCCTGTTGTGCCGGGACAATCCTGACAAAGTGATCTGCTTTGAATTTGCCGAAGGTGCGCTGGTGGCTGGTGATGACTATGACCCGCTACCACGCCCATTAGCCGGATGCCACATCCGGGATACAGCGAAAACCGGGATTCGTTTTAGCCGGTTTGGGGAATTGTTGTAATGGGTCATCAGCGCAAAGCCCTTTTTGATATTAAGCAACCCGGGATTTTGCGGGGGCACTGGCTGGAAAATTTCCCGGAAGACGCGATCCGTGTATCCAGTCATCAGGTCAGCGTTGTTAATAATACTATTATTGACAGTGTTGGCGGTGATGATGCCCACCGGGACGGACTACAGCTAATCCCCCCTCCCCTTTTCCCACGTTCGCAGTATGCCGGTGCCACTCAGGAAGGCGCGTCAGTCTGGTGCAACCACTTCCGGTCACGGGGCAAGATGCAATGTATTTTTAGCTCTGATGGCACTCACAAGGGGCTGGAAGTCATTGGCAATGTGATGGAGACCGCCGGTCAGTGGTTTATCGCATTGCGCGGTGTGCTGGATGCGCGTATTGAAAGCAATGAGATCAGCGATGGTCGACCGGCTCCAATCTGGTTTGGCAACCTGCGTATCGGTGGCGGCGCGAATGTTTATATCCTGTCGTTTGCAAATGGCCTTGAGTATATGCCTTATCAGGATATGGTGGATGAATATGCCTGGTCTGCGGTTACCGATCTGCGTGGTAAAATTGAAAATCCGCGCCACCGGCATGTCGCTAATTTTGATCTGTGTGGCTATCAGGAGGCCGCAGCAGAAATTGTTGTGCCTGATGATATTCCCCGTAAACAACAGGCAATCTGGCACGGCTATGCTATGGGTGATTTGGCGTGTGAATTCGGGGACTTGGTTAGCTTGGTTTAAGTGTTTTTAGCGTTAGATAAAAACATGGTATGTTATTGATTTTTGCGTGTAAAATTAGTGATTTTTTAGATAAGAAATTACGACTAACCATATGTTTTTGATGAATTTTATTGATAACTTAAAATCCCTCGGTTTCACGACCGTGCCGGTTCGAGTCCGGCCCCGGGCACCATTCTATATTCTAAGTTAGTCTAGTAAAACCTTCCAACCCCCGTCCCACAACGACTTCAGACGTTTAGTTCATCTAAGACAATCTAATCTGTA
>PDWJ01001685.1_pt1 | contig 35035 bp, 27 predicted proteins | sample 1430881 | NCBI WGS metagenome assembly PDWJ01 (sample SAMN01162460, study PRJNA174530) | Oral metagenome, whole genome shotgun sequencing project. | biome: Marine environment; feature: Marine mammal; material: Swab sample of the gingival sulcus; isolation source: swab sample of gingival sulcus...
GCCGGACGTGGCCTCGGCTGCTGGGCTCAGGCGGCCAGCAGTTGTGCGGTCAGGTCCTGGCAATGCGGGTAGCACAACCGCCGCAGGCCGTGGTACCAGTCGCGGGTGGCTTCCGGGTGTGGGCCGCACACGCGCACCCGGCCACGGCCGAACGTGGTGGACAGGGCGGCGACTGCGCCGTTGCGATAGCGGGCCAGCACGTTCACTTTCGATTCGTCGACCAGGAACGCAGGGCCGTCCTGGAAGAACATGCGGCGTGTCTTGCCTTGCCAGTTCACCCGGACAACCGTTTCGCTCAGGTTGGTCACCTCGGCGCCGGGGGAGCAGATGTACTGGTCGGTGTCGCCGGGCAGCAGACCGAACCCGGGGGTTTGCCCGGCCAGGTAGCCGCCCAGGCAGAACCCCAGGTAGCCACCGCCGGCCCGGACATGATTGCGGATGACCTTCCGGAAGTCCTTGAGCAGCCGGTAGGCGGGCAGCAACTCATCGCCACCGGGCTGCACGTACAGGTCGCAGTTGCCGATGAGTGCGGCCGTCAACGGTACGTGACCACCCGGGCCGGCGAACACCACCCGGTCGCCCGGGCACAGGGACTGCACGGCGGCTGCGGCCGCGTGGGCACAATCGCGGTCGACCTGCAGCGGGCCGGTGTAGACCACGACGTCGCGACGGCACTCGGGGGCTGCGCCGCTCATGACGTGGTGCTTCCGGCCGGCGCGCTGACCAGGTGCCGGGATGCGGCCCGCGCCAGAGCGCTGAGGACCGTCTCGAGCGGTCCTTGCCCGAACCGGGTGGCCCACCAGGAGGCCAGTGACCCCAGAACGATCAGCTGAGCGAGCAGGCTCAACCACTGATCGACCCAGCCTGCCAACACAAGACTGGTGAGCAGCACGTGCAGGGTGTACGTGGACAACGGCATCGTGCCTGCCCACACCAGCGGGTTGAGCCAGCGGCGGGCGCGGCGGGTGATCAGCAGGCACAATCCCAGGACGGCCATCGACGTGCCCAATGTGTGCAGAATGCTCAGCGGGGTGGACGTGTGCGGCCCCATCGTGGCCAGCCACCAGGCCGTGTCGGTGGGCAGCATGGTGTCGAACCCCCACGTGATGATGCGCCGGACCCCGTTGGGCGAGATCCCGTCGGTGCGCGTGGCCAAGCCTCGAACGCCGCCGATCGAGTCCAGCAAGAGGAACGATGCGAACCGGGTGGCTGCCGCCAGCGCGATGCCGCCGACGAGCAACCGCGCAGCGTAGCGAGGGGTTCGCACGTCGAGCCGTCTCCCGGCGGCCAAACCCACGAGCAGGAAGGTGACCCATGCGGCGGCCGGGTAGGTACCGGTGACGGTCAACCGCCACAGCATCGCGAGTGGTTCGCTCAAATGGGAGAACTCCGGGTCTTCGTCCAGGAAAGCACTCGCGGGCGCGTGCCGCGCCAACCAGAAGATGAGCAAGGGTCCGGCGACCCCGGCCAGCAGTCCCAATCCGGCCAAGACCCGCGACGGCAACCACAGCAGCGGCACACAGCACAGGAATAGCAGCCCGTAGTAGGCCAGGATTACCGAGATGCCGTCCGTTGCAAGGGCTAGTGTCAACCCGATCGCGGTGATGCACAGGGCGCGCACGGTGATGGACACCGCCGCGGTCGCTCGCCGGCCGGGGCCGGGGGGGCGGGTGCCGCCGGACATGAAGGACAACGACAGCCCGGCCACCAACGCGAACAAGGCGGACGACCGGCCGGCAAAGATCTGCCAGCTGAGCGTAGGGTCTCCGCCGGCACGATCGGGAATCACATGGATGAACATCATTCCGACCAGCGCGAGACCGCGCGCCAGGTCCACCCCGCGGTAGCGCTGTTTCGCCGCAGACGGTGGCATTCCGGTCGCTTGAAGTGAACCGGAAAGCGACGCAGAGTGATCGCCGGTCGGCGTCGCGGTGTTGTGTGTGACCGTCGTTTCAGTCACCAACTCCTCCGTTGATGTCGCGCGGGCGAAAGCTGCTGAGCGACGCGCCTTCTCCTGGAGGGCCCATGCTACTCGATGCGTGTCCGCGGGAGCTGGGGAACGTCGCGAGTGATACGTATGAGACCTTAGCGCAAATCACCCGAAACACCACCATTGCAGATTGTGACGAAACGTATCCAGAAAGTGGCGATGTTGAAAGCGAAAATTGCAGGCATAGGCGCAAGATTGCGATGCGGAGCGGTTGACGATGCCGAGCGCTGGCCAGTACCGTCACCGCGGAAAGATCGTCCCCCACCGGCATTCAGGGGGTGCGACACTAGTTTTTTGATACTTGTCGAACGGCACGTCAAGAGCTTGGTTTCTCCGCAGCGGATGCGACAACGATGACAACATTCTATGACGCGCGACCCTGCGCTACGGTGAGCCCACCGGCCACCGGTGGCTGGCCAGGGCCGTCGGGTATCCCAGTCCCACACCGTGTTCCGCACGCCGTGCCCCGGGGGGCGGGGGCCTTCCGGCAGGCCCGGATGCACGAGTACTTCGAGGCCACGGCCTTCCGCCATCCGACCCGGATCGCGCTACGGGTGGACGGTGCCGACATCAGCTACCGGGAGTTGGACGAGTCCGCGGATCTGCTGGCCGGCCGGCTGATCTTCGCCGGGGTCACCGAGGGCTCGCGAGTAGCCCTGTTGGTGGAGCGTTCTCGGGTGATGTACGTGGGACTGCTGGCCGCGTTGAAGACCGGGGCCACGCTCGTGCCCATCGATCCGGCGTCCCCGGCGGATCGCGTCGACTACATCGTGCAGGACGCCGGGGTCGACCACGTGCTGTGTACCGCGGACCTGGGCCAGGCACTGGAGAATCCCACACTGATACTGGATCTGGACGAGCTGCTGTCCACCGAGCCGGCGATGCCACAACAACAGCCGGTGGTTTCCGGTGCCATGCCGAACAATCCGGCCGTCGAGCAACCGGACCCGATCGCTTACATCATCTACACCTCAGGGTCCAGCGGCCGGCCCAAGGGCGTCCAGGTCGCCCAGAGCAGCATCTGCAACTTCATCCACGTGGTGTGCGGGCTGTACAACGTCGGCCCGCATGACCGCGTGTATCAGGGCATGAGTGTCGCCTTCGACTTCTCCATCGAGGAGATCTGGCCCACCTGGGCCACCGGCGCCACCCTGGTGGCCGGACCCACCGATGGTAGGCACCTGGCAGCCGACCTCGGTGATTTCCTGGCCGAAGAAGAAGTAACCGTTCTGTACTGTGTACCGACCGTCCTGTCGACCATCGACCGGGACCTGCCCGCGATCCACACCCTGAACGTCGGTGGCGAGGCATGCCCGCAACACTTGGTCGAACGCTGGGCAGGGCCGCACCGGTTGATGCTGAACACCTACGGACCCACCGAGGCGACGGTCACCTGCATCTACACCGAACTGGTCCCCGGCCGGCCGGTGACCATCGGCTTCCCGGTACCCACCTACGCGCTGCACCTGCTGGACGATGACCTGCAACCGGTCGCCGAGGGCGCCGAAGGCGAGATCTGCATCGGTGGGCCCGGCGTCGCGGTCGGTTACATCGGCCGGGACGACCTGACCGCGGAGAGATTCATCGACTACCCCGGCGCCGGCCGGATCTACCGCACCGGCGACCTCGGTCGGATGACCGAATGGGGAGTGGAGTACCGCGGCCGCGCGGACGACGAGGTGAAGGTCCGCGGCAAGCGGGTGGACCTGGGGGAGATCGAGGCGCAGTTGCGGGAATGCGCCGGTGTCAACGACGCGGTGGTGGCCCTGACCCCGGACGGAGAACTGGCCGCCTACGTCACGCTGCACGAGGACGTCGATCCCGCAACAGTGCCGAGCGCCGCCGGGCAGGAACTCAGTGCCGTGCTGCCCGCCTACATGATGCCCAGCACGCTGCGGATCCTGCCGGCGATGCCGATGCTGACCAGCGGCAAGGTCGATCGCAAGCAGTTGCCGGAGCCTGGGGCCCGGCTGGTGCTCGTCGAGGGCGACGTGGTCGCCGCCCGCACCACCATCGAGCAGGAGGTCGCCGCCATGTGGGCGGAGGCCTTGGGTGTCCCCGTGCAGGACCTGTCGGTGACAGCCGACTTCTTCACCGCGCTGTCCGGTCACTCGCTGGCTGCCGCGCTGGCCGTTTCCCAGGCCAGGGTGGCCTACCCGGCGGCCGGGTTGAGCATCGCCGATCTGTACGCGCACCCGACCGTGGAGGCTTTCGCCGGGCTCCTGGGCGAACGCTTGGACGAGGCGCCCGCCCCGGTCCAGGAAGCGGGACCGAACGAACCGTTGCGGATGTCGTACCAGCCGCGGTCGTGGCCGAACCGGTTGCGGCGGCTGGTCACCGGCTTCTCACAGGCTGCGCTGATCTACCTGCTGGTGTCCCTGGTAGGGCTGCCGGTGGCCGTGGCCTACACCGACTACGACGGCAGCCTGTCCGCAGACCTGATGTGGGAGCTGGTGACCTGGGTGCCCATCGCCTACCTCGCGGCGCGGTGGGTGCTCCCGGTCCCGGCGATCCGGTTGTTCTCGATCGGGGTGCGGCCCGGCAACTACCCGATGTGGGGGCGGGTTCACCTCCAGACGTGGGCGATTCGCCGGCTGATGGAGCTTTCCCCGGCCACCGCACTCGCCGGATCACCCATGTTCGCCTGGTATCTGCGGGCTCTCGGCGCCAGGGTAGGGAAGAGGTGCCACATCGCTACGGCGCAGCTGGGCGTACCCGGACTCATCGACATCGGTGACGACGCCAGCATCGGCTACGGGGCGCACCTGCAGCCGGTGAGCATCCGAACCGGCCGGGTAAGCCTGGAACGGGTCAGCATCGCCGACCGGGCCTTCGTCGGCAGCAGCTCGCTGGTCGCCGAGGGCGGCCGGATCGGGGTGGACGGGGTCCTGACCGAACACTCGGTGATCAGCCCCGGCGGGTGTGTCCCGGATGGTGAGGTCTGGGGAGGGTCGCCGGCGACCGCGGCACCGACGGTCAACCCACTGCTGGAGGAGATCCTGGTCCGCGAACCCGCACCGCAGCAGTGGACACCGCGGCTGCGGCTACGGATGCTGGGCGGGCTGCTGTGCCTGGAGCTGTTGCCGTTCCTGGCCATCGCACCCGCCGTGTCGTTGGTGTGGTGGTCGATGCTGACCCACGGTCTGCTCGTCGGCTTCCTGGCCACGCTGCTCGCCGGCCCGCTGTACGTGCTGTCCGCCTGCGCGGTGCTCGGACTGGCCCGGGCCGTCGTGGTGGACAGCACACCCGAGGGCGTCTTCGCGCTGGCCTCGCCCATCGGCGTGCAGCGGTGGTTCGTGGACAAGATCTTCGAGCTGAGCCTGGTGCTCACCAACTCCCTGTTCGCTACCCTCTACACCCCGGTGTGGCTGCGACTGCTGGGTGCCAAGATCGGGCGCGGCAGTGAAGTCTCGACGTTGGCCCACGTGGATCCGGAACTGCTGGACATCGCCGATGAGGGCTTCGTCGCCGACATGGCCCACGTGGGAAGCGCCGTATGCCATCGCGGTTACCTGGCGATGGCCAGAACCGTGGTGGGGTCGCGGGCCTTCGTCGGCAACGCCTCGTTCGTGCCTGCCGGGTCGAGCCTGCAGCCCGATTCCCTGGTGGGCGTGCACACCCTCGCCCCAGGCATCGTGCCGGCCGGAACCTCGTGGCTCGGGTCACCGGCGATCTACCTGCCGCACCGGCAGGAAAGCCAGAGCTTCGACGAACGCTTGACCTTCAACCCTTCTCGCCGGCAAGTGATCGAGCGCGGAGTCTTCGAGTTCTTCCGGGCCACCGCCCCGGCCAGCATCCTAGGCTGCTCGGTCTACCTGGCCCTGATCTCGGTGTCGCAGGTCTCCCGCGGCCAGCCGTACCCCGTCGTCGCTGTGCTCACCCCGCTGCTGCTGTTGGCCGGCAGTTGCCTGACCGTGCTGCTGTCCGTGGCTGCCAAGTGGGTCATCGTCGGCGATTACGCCCAACGCGTGGAACCCCTGTGGAGCCGGTTCGTCCGCAAGAGCGAACTGGTCACCGGGCTGTACGAGGCCGCCGCTGTTCCGGTGCTGCTGCACATGCTCTGCGGCACACCGTTCTTGGCTCCGGTGCTGCGCCTCTTCGGCGCTCGCATCGGGCGAAGGGTCTACCTGGACACGACCTATTTCACCGAGTTCGACCTCGTCGACATCGGAGACGACGTCAGCGTCGGGTCCGGGGTTTCACTGCAGACTCACCTGTTCGAGGACCGGGTGATGAAGATGAGTACCGTCACCCTGCAGGACGCGTCCGACATCGGCGACCGGGCGGTGGTGCTGTACGACGCGGTGGTACAGCCGCAGTCGATCGTCGGCCCACTGTCGCTGGTGATGAAAGGCGAGAGCCTGCCAGCCGGGACCCGGTGGCTGGGTGTACCGGCCCGGCAGGTTGCCTAGCGGACCGGAATCAGGGCAGCGCGCCGGCGTCCCGCAAAACCTGTAACGCGGCCGGGTCGGCGGCGAATGCGGCCGCCACGTCCGTGCGTTCAGCCACCGTGTGCGCGTTGTCGTACAGGTAGTCTCGTACGGCGGCATCGAAATCCTCGGCCGGTCCGGCGGCCCGTGCGTCGGCCAGCACCTGCGCGCCGGCCGCATACACACCGTTGACGTAGTCCTTGTCCGGGTGCCGCGAGTCCGCCCAGTACGACATCGGCTGGCCCAGCGACCCTTTCAATCGGCGCGGGACATGGTTCTCGCCGGTGGAGTCGGCTTGCTGCTGGACGACGTCGGCGACGAAGCTGGCGAAAGCCTCGTCCAGCCAAGGATCCCGGGCCTGGTTGTTGCCGACCAGACCGAAGAACCACAGATGCGCCAGCTCATGGGCCAGCAACCAACGCTCCCGCCGCAGCTTCACGTCACCGAGGAACGCGCCACCGGGCATTTCCAATCCGGTGTCCATCGCCGGAATCACGGTGATCCACATGTGCTCGTACGGCACCGGCCCCAGATAGTCGCTGATGGCGCCCAGCTGGCGTTTCACCGTCGTGCGCCAGGACGCCATCGGTGAGCGGGTGGACGCTGCCGGCAGGCTGAGGTGCACGGTGCTGCCTGCCACCCGCACGGTTTCGCTGACCAGGCGGCCGACCGTGAACGACACGTCCCGCAAAGCCGGCGCCCGGAAGGTGTGGGTGCGCAGCCCGGAGCGTGGGTCCGTCGTCACCTCTGCCGGCTCGCCGACGCCGGCCACCTGCCAGCGGGATGCGGCGGTGATGCGCAGTCCCTGCAGCGCGAACGTCTCCGAGGTCACCGTCTCCCCGGCCACCCGTTGTGGACGGTCCTGTACCCACCCGACACCGCGCTGCCAAGCCAGCAACGGGTAGGCGGTGGCGAACCAGGCGAGATCCTTGGTCCGGGACGTCCGCTCGTCCAACCCGGGGACCGGGTCGAGGGTGAATTTCAGCACGACCTCGACCGGTGTTCCCGCCGGCACGCACCGCGGCAGTGGGACGGTGGCCAAGGTGTCCTGGACCGACATCCGCACCGGGCGCGCGGAACCGTCGACCGTGGCATCGGTGATCGCCAGCACCTGGTTGCTGTCCCCGTCGGTGGTGACGTTGACCCAGGTGCGGAAGACCAGTTCGCAGACCGGTGCGTCGGGCCGGAACAGCACCCGTTCGCTGCCGGTGGCCGAACGCAGGTCATCGGCGATCCGGTAGGACAGTTCCACCTGGGGCCGGTGCGGATCGGGTGGCGGCCAGGCCTGCGGCCGGGCGCTTCGGTCGGCCGGGCCGGAGGGAGCCGGCTCCTTGGGGCCGGGCGGGGACGGCCACAGGCAGCCGGTCACCGCCAGCAGCAGCACCGCCGCGGTCGCCCAGCGGGCCACCCGTTGCGTGAACATATGCCGAACCTCTCCCTTCGCGGGGCACTATTCCCGGTGGCGGCTGCGGTGGCCGCAGCCGCGGCCACGGAGGTACCCGTCGACGCCCGCTGGTCGGGAAGCCGATCCAGGCGCGGGCGTCTGGTCTGACTTATGCTCGCACGTGAGGTCGTCGCGTACGCTGGTAGGCGACACCGTGAGGGGATTGGACGTTTCGCGTGGACACACTGAAGATCGGGTTGCAGGTGCTGCTGTTGATCACCAGCCTGCTGCTCACCTTGATGATCCTGCTGCACAAGGGCAGCGGCGGGGGCTTGTCCGACATGTTCGGCGGCGGCATGCAGGCCGGATCGGGCAGTTCCGGCGTGGCCGAACGCAACCTCAACCGCATTACCGTGGGCATCGGGCTGGTGTGGGTGGCGGTGATCGTCGGCCTCGGGCTGATCGAACGGTTCAGCGTCGCGGGCTGACGGCGCGACAGCGAGACAACCCAGTAGCCCGGCCGCACGACACCCGGCCGCATCCTCGGCCCGGCGCCCCGGCCGGGGCCGCTGTCGCCTGGCACGGCCATGACGTAAGGTCTGAGCAGGACAAGGGCGGGCCCGCCCACAGCCGCAAGCCAGCAAGGGAGGCAAAGGTGGTATCAGGCGGTAGCGCAATCCGGGGTAGCCGCGTGGGCTCCGGCCCGATGGGTGAGGCCGAGCGCGGCGAGGCGGCACCGAGAATACGGATCTCCTACTGGTGCGTCAACGGCCACGAATCCCAGCCCAGCTTCGCCGACGACCCGCAGGCCAGCGTCCCGGATCAGTGGGACTGCCCGCGGTGTGGACTACCGGCAGGGCTGGACAAGGAAAACCCGCCCAACGCGCCTCGCAACGAGCCGTACAAGACACACTTGGCCTACGTGAAAGAGCGGCGTTCCGACGCGGACGGCGAGGCAATCCTCAACGAGGCCCTGGAGACACTGCGGGCCAAGAACATCGTCCGTTAACAGCGGGCGCGGGTGCCGCTCGTCCAGCCGTGTCCTGCCGCGCCGGCCTTGTCCCGGCGAATCGGGCCTAACCTTCCCGGCCGGCTTCCTTGCCCTGTCCCGCTGCCCGCCCGGTCCGGCGTTCGGCTTCCGCGCGGGAGGTGATCAATCCGGCCTCGGCCGCATCCTTGGCCTCGGTCCGATCCCCGTCGATGACCTGCGGCAACCCCTTGCTGACCACTTCGTGATAGACCTCGTCGGGGTCCAAGCGGCGCAGTTCTTCCGCGATCGCGGCCCGGTCGTCGCGCCGCGCCAGTTCCACCCGCCGGTCGGGGCGTCCCGATTGGGACAGAACGGCATTCACCCCGTCCGGGCGCATCAGCTCGATGTGCCGGTCGTCCTTGCGCATCAGCTTCACCGTCACGACGCCCTCGCCGGCCGGGGTGTGCACCAAGGTCACCGGGCATTTCAGCTTCAATGCCAGCCACGCCGCGAGCAGCTCGTTACTGGGTGACTCCGGTGACCCGGCCACCAGGGCCTCGGTCACCTGCTCGTAGGGCGCGGTGTCCAGTGCGGCCGCCAGCAGTGCCCGCCATCTGGTGATGCGAGCCCACCCCAGGTCGGTATCCGCCGGGGTGTCGTGCGGGGCCCGGTCGTAGAGCCGCTGCACCGGATCCGGCGCCTGCGAAGCGTCGACGAGGCGTCGCTTGGCCAGCGCACCGATGCGGTCCTCGGCCGGTTCGACCGGACCGTCCCCGGGCCACCAAGCCACCACCGGGGTATCGGCCAGCAGCAGGGCCAGGACCACCGCGTCGGGGTGTTCGGTCAGTTCACCGTGCAGGGTGAGGACGAGGATCTCGCTGGCACCCGCGTCACCGCCGATGCGGATCTGCGCATCCAGTTTCGGCTGCTCACCGGCATCCCCGTCCTGCAGCAGGACCAGCACCCGGCACGGATGTTCCCGGGTGGCCTCCTTGGCGGTCTCGACCGCATCCTCGAGGTCGGTGTCCGAATCGACGACCACCACCAGGTTCAGCACCCGGTTCAGGATGGTCCCCGCGTTGTCGCGTAACTCCACCATCTTCGCGCTGACGGCTGAGGTGGAGGTGTCCCGCAGGTCGATGATCACGGTCGTCTCCACATATGGCCTCGCCGGGCCAGCATCTCATCGGCTGCCGCCGGCCCCCAGGTACCGGCGGGGTAGGTTTGCGGACCCCGGTCCAGGCGTTGCCAGTAAGCCAGCACGGGATCGAGAATCCGCCAGGACAGCTCCACTTCACGGTGCCGGGGGAACAGCGGTGGGTCACCCAGCAGCACATCGAGGATGAGCCGCTCGTAGGCCTCCGGCGACGCCTCGGTGAACGAGTGCCCGTAAGAGAAGTCCATCGTGACGTCCCGCAACTCCATCCGCGCGCCCGGCACCTTGGACCCGAACCGGATGGTGACCCCCTCGTCCGGCTGCACCCGGATGACGATGGTGTTCTTGCCCAGCTCCTGCACCGCATCGTTCTCGAAGGGCAGGTGCGGGGCCTTCTTGAAGACCACCGCGATCTCGGTCACCCGGCGCGGCAGGCGTTTGCCGGTGCGGAGGTAGAAGGGGACACCGGCCCACCGGCGGGTGCCCACGAACAGGGTGACGGCCGCGTAGGTTTCGGTGCTCGAATCGGCAGCGATGCCGTCCTCGTCCAGGAAACCGGGCACCCGCTGGGCGCCCTGCCAGCCCGGGCCGTACCGGCCCCTGGCGGTGTTCTTGGCCAGCTCGGTGGGCGGTTGCACCGCCGAGAGCACCTTCTCCTTCTCCGCGCGCAAGTGGTCGGCCGCGAAGGACACCGGCTCCTCCATCGCCACCAGGGCCAGCAACTGCAACAGGTGGTTCTGGATCACGTCGCGCGCGGCGCCCACTCCGTCGTAGTAACCGGCCCGGCCGCCGATGCCGATGTCCTCGGCCATCGTGATCTGCACGTGGTCGACATAGTTGGCGTTCCAGATCGGTTCGTACAGTTGGTTGGAGAACCGCAGCGCCAACAGGTTCTGGACGGTCTCCTTGCCCAGGTAATGGTCGATACGGAACACGCAGTCCGGGTCGAACACCGCCTCGACGATCTGGTTCAGCCGGCGCGCCGAGGCTTCGTCGTGCCCGAACGGCTTTTCGATGACGACTCGCCGCCAGCCGCCCTCACCGTTCGCCGGCCGGGCGAGTCCGTGCTCGGCCAACTGTTCACAGACCACGTCGAAGAACCTGGGCGGGATGGACAGGTAGAACGCGGTGTTGCCACCGGTACCGCGCTCGGCGCCGAGCTCGCCCACCACGCGGGCAAGCTCCGCGAACGCCTCGTCGTCACCGAACTCCCCGGGCACGAACCGCACACCCTCGGCGAAGGTGCGCCAGGTGTCCTCGCTGAACTGGGTGCGGGCCCCGGCCGCGACCGCGTCGTGCAGCAACTGCGGCACGTCCTGACCCGGGTCGTCCAGGCGTGCGTACCCGACGACGGTGAAGCCAGGGGGCAGCAGACCCCGGTTGAACAGGTCGTACAGGGCAGGCATGACCTTTTTGCGGGACAGGTCGCCGGTGATGCCGAACAACACGACCATGCACGGACCGGCGATCCGGGGGATCCGCCGGTCCCGGGGGTCACGCAGTGGGTTGTGCCGGGCGGACACACGGGCCGGGCTCACCGGGTCTCACCCCGGCCCCTGCCGGTTCCGGGAACGTGCGCCCGCCGGATCACTGCCCTGCCTCGGCGGCCGTGTCGCTCGTGCAGGCTCTGGCCAGCGCATCGGACACGGTGGCGAGCAGCTCTTGCCAGGACTTCTCGAACTTCTGCACGCCCTCGGCTTCGAGCTGGTCGGTGACCTCGGCGTAGGACACCCCGGCCGCCTCGAGACTGTCGAGCACCTGCTGGGATTCCTGCCAGGTGCCCTCGATGGTGTTGCCGGAGATCTCCGCTGATTCCGCCGCTGCCTGCATCGTCTTGGCCGGCATCGTGTTCACCACCTGCGGGGCGACCAACTGGTCGACGTACATGGTGGGGGAGTAGCTCTCGTTCTTCACCCCGGTCGATGCCCACAGCGGCCGCTGCGGGTGGGCCCGCGCCTCCTCCAGCACCTGCCAGCGCGCGGTGCAGAACACCTCCTGCCAGGCGACGTAGGCCAGCCGCGCGTTCGCGACCGCAGCCTTGCCCCGTAGCGCCAACGCCTCGTCGGTCCCGATCCGCTCCAGGCGCGAATCGACCTCGCTGTCCACCCGGGACACGAAGAAGCTGGCGACCGATTCGATGGTGGACAGGTCCAGGCCCGCCTCCTTGGCCCGCTCCAGGCCGTGCAGATAGGCGTCCATCACCTCCCGGTACCGCTGCAGCGAGAAGATCAGGGTGACGTTGACGCTGATGCCCTCGCTGATCGCCGTCCTGATCGCCGGCAGGCCCTCCTTGGTGGCCGGGATCTTGACCAGCAGGTTGGGCCGGTCGATGGTGCTCCACAGATGCCGGGCCATGGCGATGGTGCCCTCGGTGTCCCGGGCCAGGGTGGGATCGACCTCGATCGAAACTCGTCCGTCGACACCACCGGTATCGCGATGGATGCGTACGAAGCTGTCGCAGGCGTCGCGCACGTCGTCGGTGGTCAAGGCGAAAACGGTGTCGGTGACGCTGGTGCCGGCGGCGGCCAGGGTAGCCACCTGATCGCGGTAGGCATCGCCGGCGGCCAAGGCGGCCGCAAAGATGGTCGGGTTGGTCGTGACGCCACTGACGTGGTCCTGGTCGATGTGCTGCTGCAGATCGCCGGATCTGAGCATCTCCCGGGACAGGTCGTCCAGCCAGATGGAGACGCCGGCACCGGCCAGGGCGGCGAGCTTGTCCGCGGTCATGGTTCCTCACTCCTTCACGCTTGACGAGGTGCTGGTGCCGCCTCGCTTCGGTGCACCGGCGGGCGGATCAGGATCCGCCGGCGGCCAGGGATTCCTTGGCGGCCGCGACGACCGCCTCGCCGGTAAGGCCGAACTTCTCGTACAACACCGTGTAGTCGGCGGAAGCGCCGTAGTGTTCCAGGCTGATGCACCGCCCGGCGTCGCCGACCAACTCCTTCCAGCCTTGGGCGACACCGGCCTCGACGCTGACCCTGGCCCGCACGGCGGGCGGCAGCACCTGGTCGCGGTAGGACTGGTCCTGACGCTGGAACCATTCCAGGCACGGCATGGACACCACCCTGGTGGGGATGCCCTCGGCGTGCAGCGTTTCTCGTGCCTGCAAGGCCGTCTCCACCTCGGAACCGGTGGCGATGAGGATCACCGACGGCTGACCACCGGCGGCCTCGGCCAGCACGTAGCCACCCTTGGCCGTACCGTCGGCCGCGGCCAGGGTGTCCCCGTCCGCGGCACCGTCTCCGCGCCGGTAGGTGGGTACGTTCTGCCGGGTCAGCGCCAGGCCGGCCGGCCGGTCGACGGTTTCCAGGATGGTGCGCCACGCCCACACCGTTTCGTTGGCGTCGGCCGGGCGGACCACGTCCAGGCCGGGGATCGCCCGCAGGGAGGCCAACTGCTCGACCGGTTGATGCGTGGGGCCGTCCTCGCCCAACCCGATGGAATCGTGCGTCCACACGAAGACGGTCGGTGCCTTCATCAGCGCGGCCAGCCGCACGGCCGGGCGCATGTAGTCGCTGAAGATCAGGAAGGTGCCCCCGTACGGGCGGGTCAAGCCGTGCGCGGTGATGCCGTTCAGCACCGCGCCCATGGCGAACTCACGGATGCCGAAGTGCAGGGTGCGCCCGTACACGTGGCCGGGGAACTTCTTGGTGGCGTGCGATTCGGGGACGAACGAGGGTTGGCCGTCCATCGTGGTGTTGTTCGACCCGGCCAGGTCCGCCGAGCCTCCCCACAGTTCGGGCAGTGCATCGGCCAGCACGCCGAGCACCGTACCGGAGGCCGACCGGGTGGCCACCGCTGTGCCGGCTTCGAAGGAAGGCAACGAGCCGGTCCAGCCGTCGGGCAGCCTCCGGTCGCGCAGCCGCCGCAGCAACGCCGCTGCACTGGGATTGGCCGACGCCCATGCGTCGAAGTCCCGTTTCCACTGCTCGTGCGCCCGCCGGCCCCGGTCGGCGACCTCGCGGGCATGCGTGATTACCTCTTCGTCGACCTGGAAAGTCCGTTCCGGGTCGAAGCCGAGCAGTCGCTTGGTGGCCTTGACCTCCTCCTCGCCCAGTGCCGACCCGTGGATCGCGCCGGTGTTCTGTTTGTTCGGTGCCGGCCAGCCGATGATGGTGGTCAACCGGATGATCGACGGCCGGTCTGTGACCGCTTTGGCCTGTTCGATCGCGGCGTTCAGGGCGTCGACGTCCTCGCGGTACGTACCGGAGCCGGTCCAGTCCACGTGCTGGGTGTGCCAGCCGTAGGCCGCGTAGCGGGCCAGCACGTCCTCGCTGAAGGCGATGTCGGTGTCGTCCTCGATGGAGATCTTGTTGTCGTCGTAGATCATCACCAGGCTGCCCAGCTGCTGGTGCCCGGCCAGCGAGGACGCCTCCCCGGCGACCCCTTCCTGCAGGTCGCCGTCGGAGGCGATCAGGTAGATGTGGTGGTCGAACGGGCTGGTACCAGGGGCCGCGTCCGGGTCCAGCAACCCGCGCTCACGGCGGGCGGCCATCGCCATGCCCACGCCCATCGCCACGCCTTGACCGAGCGGCCCGGTGGTGACCTCGATGCCGGTGGTGTGCCCGGCTTCGGGGTGACCAGGGGTGGTGGAGCCCCAGGTCCGCAGTGCCTTGAGGTCCTCCAGCGCCATCCCTGCGTAGCCGGAGTAATACAGTTGGATGTAATGCGTCAGGCTGCTGTGACCGCACGACAGGATGAAGCGGTCCCGGCCGATCCAGTCCGGCGCCGCCGGGTCGTGACGCAGATGCCGCTGGAACAGCAGGTAGGCCACCGGCGCCAGACTCATCGCCGTGCCGGGGTGGCCGCTACCTACCTTTTGCACCGCATCGGCGGCCAACACCCTGGCGGTGTCGACGCACCGAGCATCCAGGCCGGTCCAGTTCAGATTCGATGACATGTGAGCCGCCTTCCCGTCGGTTCAGAACACACACGTGGGCCCGTGCGTGGTGCTCCACCGCTGCGTGCGGTCCCCATTTCCGCCACCCTAGTCGAGCGCTCCGACGGGGCAATACATAGCGGCGCGCCCTTCATCACAGTGCCTGATTGCGGCCCGTGCGCATCTCGGCCCGTGCGGTTGCCTTGGGTGAGATTCAGCGGATCTATGCATAGGATGACCCCATGTGGCTGTCCGGCCACGCATGCACCGGTCCTAGGTGCCATAGATACCCTCGAGGAACTGGATACCCCGCCTGTGACAGCCCTGGAACCTCAAACCGGCGGCCGCCGCCGTCCCGCCGCGGACTCCGGCCGGGCCGGCGCTGCGCCGGGGCAGCCCGGGGGGCTGCAAGGTCTCTGGCGTACCGTCATGGCGTACCTGGCGCTGGTCAAACCTCGGGTCATCGAGTTGCTCCTGTTCACCACCGTACCCACCATGGTGCTGGCCGCTGGGGGGCTGCCGCCGCTGTCGCTGGTGGGCCTCACCCTGGTAGGCGGCACTCTTGCGGCCGGCTCGGCGAACACCCTGAACTGCGTGTGGGATCGCGACATCGACGCGGTGATGGCGCGCACCCGCAACCGGCCGCTGGTGACGGGCCAGGTCAACACCACGGCCGCTGTCGTGTTCGGCCTGGCCCAAGGGGCTCTCTCGGTCGCGCTGCTGTGGTTCGGCGTCAACCCGCTGTCAGCCCTGCTGGCGGCCGGGGCGATCCTGTTCTACGTGCTGATCTACACGATGGTGCTCAAGCGGCGCACGGAGCAGAACATCGTGTGGGGCGGAGCGGCCGGATGCATGCCGGTACTGATCGGCTGGGCGGCGGTGACCAATCAGGTGTCGTGGGCCGCGATCGTGCTGTTCGGCATCATCTTCCTGTGGACCCCGCCGCACTACTGGCCGCTGTCGATGCGCTATCAAGACGACTACTGCGCGGCCGACGTGCCGATGCTAGGGGCGACCAAACCGCCCGGCGAGGTGGCCCGGCAGATCATCCGCTACACCTGGGCGATGGTGGCCTGCTCGCTGCTGCTGATCCCGGTGGCTGGCATGGGATGGATCTACGGGGTGACGAGCGTCCCGCTCGGGGCGTGGTTCCTGGTCGCGGCCTACCGGCTACGCGCCCGCGCCGAGGGAGCGCCGATGGGCGCCAACGTCGGCGCGATGCACGTGTTCCACTTGTCCATCACCTACCTCACGCTGCTGTTCGCCGCGGTCGCGGTGGACCCGTTGGTGCTCGGCGCCTGAACGGTTGCTGACTCGACGCCCGGCAATGCCCGGTCGTGCACCGCTGCGGTCAACCAGCTGATGGTGATCACCAGCAGGCAGGCACCGAGCATGTGTAACGCCACCAGGCTTTCCGGTAGGTCCGAGGCGTACTGCGTGTAGCCGATGCCTCCCTGGGCCACCGTCACCACCAGCACGGCCAACGCCGATCGCCGCGTGACGGGCGGCGCATCGGTCAGCCGCAACGCGATCAACAGCGCCACCAGCAGGCCCGCGAACAGCATCACCAGGTCAGCGTGCAGCCAGCTCATCGCCCGGGCGTCCAGGCCGAGCCTCGGGGTTTGGGCGTCCCCGGCATGCGGGCCGGAGCCGGTGACGACGGTGCCCAGCACCAGGATCACCCCGGTGAGGACGGCGATGGCAACGGTGAGCAGCCGGATTTCGGCGCGGACCTCGGTGGCCGGCACCGGCGGCGATTCCACCATCCGGCGTCCGTCGTACAGCGCGAGCGTGGAGAACGTGATCAGCAGCATCGACACCAGAAAGTGCACCGAGACGGTCCACGGCTGCAGCCCGGTCAGCACGGTGACGCCACCGATGACGGCCTGGGCGAGAACGCCGGCGATCACGAGGGCGGCCCACGTCCGGGCCTGAGGGCGGTAGCCACGGCGGGCCAGCACGATGGCCGAAGTCAGTGCGAGGACCGCGGTCAGCAGTACCAGCCCGGTCAATGTGCGGTTGCCGAACTCGATCCACTTGTGCCAGCCCTCGGCCTGTTCCCCGGTCGGCGTGATGGATCCGGCCGCGCATCGCGGCCAGTCCGGGCAGCCGAGGCCGGACTCGGTCAGCCGGACGATTCCACCGGTGACGACGATCAGGGTCTGCGCGGCTAGATTGACACCGATGAGGCGTTGCACCCCACGGTCGGGGAATCGGGACAGTGAATCGGCGAGCACCACTTCAGCCTAGTCCAGTCGCGGGGGTGCGGTTGCTGCCGCACGTGCTGCGCCCGGCGGATCCGATCGGGTGATTCTGCGCTCCAGCCGATCGCGGACCCGGGCCGTCCGATCCGGGTCGGGCTATTCGTCCCAGCGGAAGAGCCGAACCGCTGCCCCAACCACAGCCACGCTCCAGCCCAGCAGCACCAGGCTGGACCGGACCGGGTGTCCGGTGCCGGCCAACCCGGCCCGCATCAGATCGGCCAGCGCGCCGGACGGTAGCCACAGCGCCAGCCGGTCCAGCCCGTCACCGGGCGGCAGCAGCACACCGAACGCGGCGAACAACACCCAGGCCAGATTCGCCAGCGCCAGCACGATCTCGGCCTTGGTGGTACCCCCCAGCAACATTCCTAACCCGGTGAAGCAGGCGGTACCCAGGGCGACGGTGAGCAGGCCGAGCCAGGCGGAGCCCCAGGTGGGGGACCAGCCCAGGAACATGGCGACCCCGCCGAGGAGGATCAATTGCAAGACCTGAATCAGCAGCACCGCCCCGATGCGGCCCAGCAGCAGTCCGGAACTGCCCAACGGAGTGGTGGACAGCAACCGCAGCACCGCGCGGCGGCGGTCGAACGCCGTGGTGATGGCCTGGCCGGTGAACGAGGTGGAGATGATCGCCAGAGCCATCACTCCAGGCGTCACCACGTCCACCCGGTTCAGCCCGTCCGGCACCGGCACCGTGATCGACCGGGTGAGTGTGAGCGCCACCAGTGCCAGCACCGGCAGCACCAGGCTCAGCAGCAGCTGCTCGCCGTTGCCGAGTAGGGTGCGGACATCCCAGCCGATCTGCGCCCGGACCCGGCGAGCGGCCGGTGCGGCGTTGCCGGCGAACCCGGCAGGCTGCAGGGACAGCCCGGTACCGGCGGCGTCAGCGTCGACGGAGGATGTGCGATCGGCGTGTTCACTCATCGGCCGCTACCTGATCGCCCGGCCGGTCAATTCGACGAACACGTCTTGTAGTGTCCTCTCGTGCATGCGCAGGTCGCGCGGCACCACGCCGTTCTTGGCCAACCACCGGGCCACCGCCACCATCGAGTACGGACCGACGTCGCCGTCGACCTGGTAGTGCCCGGGCTGGGTCATGACCAGCCGGGTGTCCGGCGGCAACGCCAGGGTGGCGGTGTCCAAGGGCTCGTCGAGCACCAGATCGATCAGTGCCCGGCGCCCGGCCACCAGCTGCCGTGGGCTGCCCGCGGCCACCACGGTGCCCCGGTCGATGATCACCACGTGGGCGGCCAGCTCCTCGGCCTGGGCGATGTCGTGGGTGGTCAGCAACACGGCCACCCCCTGCTCGACCAAGCCGGTGATCATGTCGTTGACCGCCAGCCGGGCGTGCACGTCCATCCCAGCGGTCGGCTCGTCTAGGAACGCCAGCCACGGCCGGCCGACGATCGCGGCCGCGAGCGCCACCCGTTGCCGTTCCCCGCCGGACAGGTGCCGGATCGCCGTGCCGGCGATGCCGCCCAGGCCCAGCCGGTCGACCAGGTCGGACACCGGCCACGGGTCGGCGTACAGGGCCGACAGGTGGTTCAGCAGCGCCAGTGGCTTGGCCGCCACCGGCAACCCGCCGTCCTGCAGCATCACCCCGACCTCGGACCGGTGCTCGGGGGTCCGCAGCCGAGCACCGTCGCGGCCCAGGACCACCACGTCACCGGCCGAGGGGGTGCGCAGCCCCACACAGCATTCCAGCGTGGTGGTCTTGCCCGCGCCGTTCGGCCCCAGTAAAGCGGTCAGCCGTCCGCGGTCGGCGTGCAGCGACACCCGGTCCAGGATGGGCGTCTCCTCCCTGGGGTGACCGACCACCAGGTCGCGCACCTGAAGAGCAGCATCGTGGGTCACCGTTCGAGGATAGGCGCTCGGTCCCAGGAACACGTGCTATCCCTGAGCGGTGCTGATCGAGATCTGGGAACGGGCCACCACCACGTCGCCGCCGTTGCCGACGGCTGCCAGCCTCGCGGTCGCGGTGCTGGCGTTGGCGCTGACCTGGAGCCCTGGCGGGTACCGGCTGGGCCGGCATCTGGTGACTTTCGTGCACGAGGCCGGGCACGCGCTGGCCGGGATCGCAGCCGGCCGGCAGCTGACCGGGATCCGGCTGCACGCCGACACCTCGGGGTTGACGGTGTCCAGGGGCCGGCGTCGTGGTGCGGGCATGGTGGTCACGCTCGCCGCGGGCTACCCGGCCCCGGCGCTGGCCGGCGTCGGGGCCGCGGCCGCGCTCGGCGCCGGCTATGCGGCCGGGCTGCTGTGGGCGTTGGTCGCGGCGTGCGCGCTCACCGTGCCGATGCTGCGCAACCTGTACGGGTTGTGGGCGGTGGTGGCGATGGGGGCGGGCGTTGCCGCCCTGTCCTGGCTGGCCCCGCCCGATGTGCTGACCGCGACCGCCTACCTGCTGACCTGGTTCCTGCTACTGGCCGCACCCAGGGCGGTGGTGGACCTGCACCGACAACGCCGCCGCCGGGGCGCGCCGGCCAGTGACGCGGACCAATTGGCCTGCCTCAGCGGCCTACCTGCGTCGATGTGGGTGGGCTTGTTCTGGTTGACGTGCGTGGCAGCGCTGCTCACCGGCGGCTGGCTGCTGCTGCCCGGCCTGGTGCGGTGATCCCGGCGAGCGATCGCGGCCGCTGCGACTACAGGTAGTTGTTGCTGATCCGGGCGGCCACCTCACGCAGCAGCCGGGCCGTTTCGTGCATGCACACGTGCAGATCAGGTTCGTGCTCCAGCAACGAATACGTTGCGTCGAAACCGGCCCGGGTCAGGTCGTCCTGGTTGAGCTTGGTGATGCCGGCCACCGCCACCACCGGGATGTTGCGTTTGCTGGCCCGGGCAGCCACCCCGACCGGAGCCTTGCCGCCCAAGCTGGCCTGGTCCAGCGATCCTTCCCCGGTGATCACCAGATCAGCTGCCTCGCAACGGGCATCGAAGTCGACGAGCTTGAGCATGACGTCGATGCCGGGACGGAACACGGCACCCAGCAGGGCGATGGCGGCGAAGCCGGACCCGCCGGCGGCACCCGACCCCTCGGAGCTGGCCGCGTCGTACACGCATTCGCCCTTGACCTCGGCAAGAACCGACAGGTACCGCTCCAAGCCTTTCTCGAGCGTCTCCACGTCCTCGGGGCTGGCGCCTTTCTGCGGGCCGAACACGGCCGCCGCACCTTTGGGGCCGAGCATGAGGTGGGTGACGTCACTGGCCAGGGTCAGGGTGGTGCCCTTCAGCCTCGGGTCCAGGCCGCTGATATCGGCGCTGTGCAGGTCGATCAAGGCCCCACCGCCACCGGGCAGTTCCCGTCCGTCGGCATCGCGCAGCGACACCCCGAGGCCCTGCAGGAGCCCGGCGCCACCGTCGGTGCTCGCGCTGCCGCCGACGCCGAGCACGATCTCGGTGCAACCGAGGTCCAGGGCGTGCTTGATGAGTTCGCCGGTGCCACGGGTGGTGGCCCGCAGTGGGCGCAGTTGTCCGGGTGCGACCAGCGGCAGGCCGCTGGCTTCGGCCAGTTCGACCACGGCGGTGCTGCCCTTGACCGCGAAGGTGGCTTGCACCGGGTCGCCCAGCGGACCGGTGACCTCCTGCTTGACCACCTCGAAGCCCGCGGTGACGGCGGACTCGACCGTGCCCTCACCGCCGTCGGCTACCGGGATGCGGATCACCTCGGCCTGCGGCCGGGCGTCGAACACTCCGCGCGCGAGTGCATCCGCGACGTCCACCGCGGTCAGGGATCCCTTGAACTTGTCCGGGGCGATCACCACTCTCACCGCTCCAGTACACATCCGGGCGCACGGTGCTGTCGAACCGCCGGATCCACCGCGGCGATGGTCGTAGGATCAAACCCGACACCGGAGGAGAGCGCGTGCAGGACCGATCGGAGCCCACCCGTGGCAGGGTGTCGCTGGTGACTCTCGGCTGCGCCCGCAACGAGGTGGACTCGGAAGAGCTGGCGGCCCGGCTGGCCGTCGCCGGCTGGGAGCTGACCGACGACATGGCCGCGGCCGATGTCGCCGTCATCAACACCTGCGGGTTCATCGAACAGGCCAAGAAAGACTCCATCGACATCCTGCTGCAGGCCGCGGACGTGCGCGCGGACGCGGACACCACCACCCGGGCAGTGGTCGCCGTCGGGTGCCTGGCCCAGCGGTACGGCAAGGAGCTGGCCGAGCAGCTGCCGGAAGCCGATGCGGTACTGGGATTCGACTCCTACCCCGAGTTGGCCGGGCATCTGCGCAGTGTGCTGGCCGGCCGCCCACCGCCCGCACACCAGCCGCAGGATCGCCGCCGACTGCTACCCGTGACCCCGGTGGCCCGCCCATCCGCGGCGGCCGGGGTGAGCCTGCCCGGACACGGCACCCGTGCCGGTGCCGGGCCCGGCACCAGCCGCCCGGCCAGCGGTCCGCCGGTGCTACGTCGCCGGTTGGGCAACGAACCGTGGGCACCGCTGAAGATCGCCTCCGGCTGCGACCGGCGCTGTGCCTTCTGCGCGATTCCTGCTTTCCGTGGTGCGATGGTTTCCCGCCCGCCCGAGGACGTGCTGGCCGAGGCGCAGTGGCTGGCCGCGCGCGGGGTACGTGAGGTTCTGCTGGTCAGCGAGAACACCACCTCCTACGGCAAGGATCTCGGTGACCTGCATGCGCTGGAGGCGCTGCTGCCGCGGCTGGCAGCGGTGCCGGGCATCGACCGGGTCAGGGTGTCCTACCTGCAGCCGGCCGAGATCCGGCCGGGAACCATCGAGGCGATAGCCGCAACCGAGGGTGTCGCCGCGTATTTCGACCTGTCGTTCCAGCATGCCGCCCCGCGGGTACTGCGGGCGATGCGCAGGTTCGGGGACCCGGACGCGTTCCTCGGCCTGATCGAACGCATCCGTGCCCTGCACCCGCAAGCCGGTATCCGCAGCAACGTCATCGTCGGGTTCCCCGGTGAGACCGAGGCGGAACTGGGCCTGTTGGGTGACTTCCTGGCTGCCGCCGAGCTGGACGTGGTGGGGGTGTTCGGCTACTCCGACGAGGAGGGCACGGCGGCCGCGCAGCTGCCCGGCAAGCACGACGAGGACGAGATCCGGGCCCGGGTGGCTGCCGCCAGCAGTCTTGTGGAACACGTGTCCGACGCCGCGGCGCGGGCCCGGATCGGCCAGCAGGTGCGGGTCCTGGTCGAGGGCGGCGACGAAGACGCCGGCGAGGGATCGGAGGAGTCCGCGTTCACGGCCGGCGTCGTCGGCCGGGGCGAACACCAAGGACCGCAGATCGACGGTGTGGTGCGGCTGACAGGAGCTCACCGGGCCGGGACAATGGTCGATGCGGTCGTCGTGGACAGTTGTGGCGTAGACCTGTACGCAGAGGTACCGGGCCGATGAAGGCGGAAGGTCGATGATGGCTCAGGCGACGCGCCGGCCCGGCCGGCGGAACGAACCGAGTGCGTGGAACCTGCCCAACGCGCTGACCATGGTGCGCATCGTGGCGGTTCCTGTTTTCGTGGTGTTGTTGGTGCGCCAGGACGGCCAGGACGCCGGGCTACGGTTGTGGGCGCTCGGGGTGTTCATCGCCGCCATGATCACCGACAGGCTGGACGGGCAGATCGCCCGCTCGCGTGGCATCGTCACCGATTTCGGCAAATTGTTCGATCCGATTGCCGACAAGGCGCTGATGGGGGCTGCGTTCATCTCTTTGTCCGTGCTGGACCTGATCCCGTGGTGGATGACGTTGCTGGTGTTGTTCCGTGAACTGGGCATCACGGTGCTGCGGTTCGCGATCGTGCGCTACGGCATCATGCCGGCCAACCTGGGCGGCAAACTGAAGACCACGCTGCAGTCGGTGGTGGTGGGTATCGCGGTGTTCCCGGCCGAACTACTGCTCGGGCGGTGGGTGGTCGCGATCCTGTGGGTGCTGATGCTCGCCGTGGTAGCCGTGACGTTGTGGACCGGGTGGGACTACGTGAAGCAGGCGGTGCGGATGCGCGCCAGCAGCCGCGCCGCCAAGCACCCCCACGGCCGGGTGCGCTAGCCGGCGATGCGTGCAGCAGGACTGGTGCGTGCCGCCACCGGTGCCGGCCTGACCGTCGCCGTGGCCGAGTCGCTGACCGCGGGCGCGGTGTGCGCCCGCATCGCCGATGTCCCCGGTGCCTCGCTGGTGCTGCGTGGCGGTGTCGTCGCCTACGCCACCGATGTGAAGGCGGGCCTGCTGGGGGTGCCGGACCTGTTGCTGGCGCAGCGCGGTCCGGTCGACCCGGACGTGGCCGTGGCGATGGCCGACGGGGTGCGCCGCAGGCTGGGCGCCGACATCGGTGCGGCCACGACCGGGGTCGCGGGGCCGGGACCCGCCGACGGGCACGACCCCGGCACCGTGTACATCGCCACCCACGACGGAGTTCGCGGGCTGGCCCAGCGGCTGGACCTGACCGGTGGGCGGGCCGGCGTGCGCCGCGGTGCGGTCGATGCGCTGATCGACCAGCTGTGTGGGGTTGTTGCGGATCGCTCGGGTCCAGCACCGGGTGATTCACGGTAGGTTTCCGTCGTAGGCCGTGGACTTCTCTTGCTCGGCCGACGCGGACAGGGCGAGTCAGGACGAAGGGTTGGTCATGGTTGAGGTGCTATCTGAGTACGATGCTGCCTGTTTGATTGCGGACGGCGCGACGATCGCAACATCCGGTTTCGTGGGTATCGGAACCCCGGACGCGCTACTGGCCGGCGTCCAGGAGCGGTACGAGCGGACCGGGCACCCGGCCGGGCTGACCTTGTTGTTCGCGGCCGGCCAGGGTGACGGCAAACAACGGGGCCTGAACCGGTTGGCCGCCCCCGGGCTGCTGAAGCGGGTCGTGGGTGGGCACTGGGGGTTGATTCCCGAGGTGTCGCGGCTGGCCTTGCAGGGCCAGGTCGAAGGCTGGAACCTGCCGCAGGGTGTGATCAGCCACCTGTACCGGGCCATCGCTGCCGGGCAGCCAGGCTACTTTTCCCGGATCGGGCTGCACACGTTCGTGGACCCGCGCCGTGAGGGCGGCAAGGTGAACGAAAACTCCACCCACGACCTGGTGAAGCTCATGGACATCGACGGCACCGAGATGCTGTTCTACCGGTCCATTCCTATCGACGTGGCGCTGCTACGGGGCACCACCGCCGACGAGAACGGCAACATCACGATGGAGCGGGAGGCCCTGACGCTGGACAACACCGCCATGGCGATGGCGGCCCGCAACAGTGGGGGGAAGGTCGTCGTCCAAGTGGAACGCATCGCCTCGGCCGGCATCCTCAACCCGCGCCTGGTGAGGATTCCGCAGATGCTCGTCGACGCTATCGTCGTCGCCGACCCCGAGCTGCACGGCCAGACCTACGGCACCGCCTACTCGCCCGCGTTCGCCCACCAGGTGCGGGTGCCGTTGTCCACCTTGCCGCCGATGAGCCTCAACGCTCGCAAGGTGATCGCCCGGCGCGCCGCGATGGAACTGACCCCGGGCTCGGTCATCAACCTGGGCATCGGTGTGCCGGAAGGGGTAGCAGCCGTGGCCGCGGAGGAAGGGATGATCGACCGGTTCACCCTGACCGCCGAACCTGGCGTGGTGGGCGGGGTGCCCGCCTCCGGGATCGATTTCGGCGCCGCCACCAATCCGGATGCGGTCATCGACCAGAGCCAGCAGTTCGACTTCTACGACGGCGGGGGCCTGGACGCCGCCGTGCTGGGGATGGCCCAACTGGACGCCGAGGGCAACGTCAACGTGTCCCGGTTCGACGACCGGCTGACCGGCGCGGGCGGGTTCATCAACATCAGTCAGAGCGCCCGCACGGTGGTGTTCACCGGTACCTTCACCGCCGGTGGCCTCGATGTCGAAATCGCCGACGGCAAGGTGCGGATCTTCCGGGAGGGGGTGCACAAGAAGATCGTGAACGCCGTGGACCAGGTGACGTTCAACGGCAAATTCGCTGTGCAGCAGGGGCAACGAGTGCTGTATGTGACCGAGCGTGCCGTCTTCCGGACCACTCCGGAGGGGCTGATGCTCGTCGAAGTGGCCCCGGGTGTGGACATCGAGAACGACGTGCTGGCGCAGATGTCGTTCACCCCGATCGTGGCCGAGGAAGTCAAGCTCATGGACGAGCGGATCTTCCGTGAGGGCAAGATGGGCCTGTCAATGTGACACCACCCACCTGGTGCCTGTTCGTAATCTCGGGAACACTGGCAGTAGCCCCGACGTTGGGCTAACCGAGCGGTCGCCGACCGGGCACCACCGGGGGAATCCCGGCAGTATGTGGGAAGAGGGGTAGCGGGACAGGTAATGTTGATACCCAGCACAGACGTCGTTCCCGGTGCGAAGAGAGGAGGAAACTCATGGCTCTGCTGAGGCGCGAGATCGGTGAGGTCCTCCGTGGCCGGCGCCGCTCTCAGGGCCGCACCTTGCGTGAGGTGTCCAAGGCGGCGCGGGTATCGCTGGGGTACCTGTCCGAGGTGGAGCGTGGCCAGAAGGAGCCTTCGAGCGAACTGTTGGGCTCCATCTGCACCGCGCTGGAGGTTCCGTTGTCGCAGTTGCTGCGCGAGGTGACCGACCGGTTAGCCCTGGCCGAGGGCGTCGTGGTCCCGGACACGATTCCGCAGTCGCTGACCGACGAGGTCAACGACCTGGTGGGCGTCTGAGCCGACCGTCGCCGCGGGTGCGTTTGGGCGCGGAACCCAGTGGGCGCTGCGGGCGGCCGTCGTCGGTGGGAACCGGGCCGGGTTGGCAACCGGGGCAGAAGAACACCGCCCGGTCCAACGGCGGGTCGCCGAGCATCGCGACCCGGATCGTGGTCCGGCACCTGCGGCATGAACGCCCGGAACGCGGGTGCACGTAGCTTTCGTGGCCACGGCGGGTGCTGCCGGTGGTCGATTGCCCGGCACCGGTCAGGTTCGCCCGCATCAGCCGCTGCGCCAAGGTGATCACCTCGGTCACTTCCCGGGTGCCCAGTTCGCCCACCGTCCGCCACGGGTTCACTCCCCGCAGGAACGCGGTCTCGCTCAGGTAGAAGGTGCCGATGCCGGCCAGGTTTCGCTGGTCCAGCAGGGCAGCTCCCAGGCTGCGTTCCGGGACGGCCATCACGTTGGCCACGGCGACCCGCAGGTCCCAGTCGAGTCCCAGCAGGTCCGGCCCCAGGTGGCCGACGGTGCCCCGGTCCAACCGGGTCAACAGGTGTTTGCCCCTGGCCACGGTGGACACCACAACGGAGCCGGTCAGGTCGACCGTGGCGAATCGCGGCACCCGGAACTCGCAGCGGGTCAGCTGCTGCCCACGCATCGCCTGGTCCAGCCGGGTAGCCACCCGGCTGACGACATCTCCCTCGGGCATCGACACCACCCCCCTCTTACCTCGACGGACAGCACATGACAGCTTCGCACGTCCCACGCACTCTCCTGATCACCGGTGTCGCCGGGATGCTCGGCTCCCACATTGCCAGGCAGGCGATCCGGCGTGGATACCGGGTCCGCGGACTCGACGTCGTCGGGGACCCGCTGTCGTTGCGCGAACTGGATGTGCACTACGTGCGCGGCGACGTGCGATCCGACGCCGCACTCGAGGAGCTGATGGCGGGAATCGACCCGGCCGGCGCCGTGCTGGTGCACGCCGCATCGATCATCTCCATCCGCAGCCGCCCCGACCCTACGATGTGGTCCACGAACGTGGGTGGGACCGCTGCCGTGTTGCGGGCATGCACCCGCCACCGGGTGACCCGCACGGTCTACGTGAGTTCCTGTCACGCGGTGCCCGAGGTGCCGCGCGGACAGTGGATGACCGAAGTCGACGACTACGACCCCGACCTGGTGGCCGGCGGGGAATACCCGCTGTGCCGACGGGCGGGTCGCCCTACATCGACGTGCGGGATGCGGCTACCGGGGTGCTGGCAGCCGCCGAGGTGGGGCGGGCGGGGGAGTCGTACCTGCTGTCGGAGCGATCGGTGAGCATGCGCGAAGTGGCCGATGTGGTGTGTTCGGAACTGGGCACCCGGCCGCCGCGGTTCGATGTGCCGGCGTGGGTGCTCGCGCCGGTCGGCGTGCTGGTCGAGTGGTCCAGTGTGCGCCGCGGCGTCGAGCCGCTGATCACGCCGTACGCGGCGCGCACGCTGTGCAACGACGTGCAGATCAATTCCGACAAGGCCATCCGGGAGCTGGGGCTGCGCCCCGGCGACGCGCTGGAGGCGTTCGCCGAGACGACCCGCTGGTTGCGGGACAACGACCTGCTGGCGGGTCCGCCCCGGACCGTCGTGGCCGGCCACGGGTCGGGATGAACCGCGGGCCGGCCGCGAGGGCGCATGCCGGACGAGCCGCCGACGCGCATGCCGGACGGGCCGCTGGCCTGGCGCTGGGCGTGCTGGCCGACGCGGCGCTGGCCGATCCGCGCCGGGCGCACCCGGTGGCATGGTTCGGCCGCAGCGTGCTGCGGGCGGAGAAGACGATGTACGCCGACAGTGGGGCGGCCGGTGCCGGCCTGGTCGCCACCACGACGCTGCCGTGGGTGGTGCTCGCGGCGTTCGCCGATCGGGCGGCCGGCCGGCACCGGGTGACGGCGGTCTTGCTGACCGCGGTGGTGACCTGGACCGTGGTGGGCTCGGCAAGCCTGATCCGGGAAGGCCAGGCGATGGCCGGGGAACTGCAGGGCGGGGCCGGCCCGCAGGACGCGCATCCCGGTGGCGCGCAACCGCCCGAGGCTGCCCTGCTGCGGGCCCGGGCCCGGTTGCCGAACCTGTGTGGGCGGGCGGCCGACGGGCTGGACGCCGGGCAGCTGTCCCGGGCCACCGTGGAATCGTTGGCGGAGAACACCTGTGACGCGGTGATCGCCCCGCTGTTCTGGGGTGTGGTGGGCGGAGTCCCGGGCTTGGTGGCGCACCGGGCGGTCAACACGTTGGACGCGATGATCGGGCACCGCGACCAGCGGTACCGCCGGTTCGGGACTGCGGCCGCCCGGCTGGACGACGCGATGGCCTGGGCGCCGGCGCGGCTGACGGCCGTGCTGTGTTGCGTCGCGGCTGGCCGGCGGGCTCCGGCGGCCTGGCGGGCTGTACGGCGGGACCACGGCGCACATCCGAGCCCGAACGGCGGTTGGTGCGAGGCCGCCTGGGCGGGTGCGTTGGGGGTGCGCCTGGGTGGTCGCAACACGTATCCCGGTGGGCGGGTCGAGCACCGCGGGTACCTCGGTGACGGCCGGGACCCGGCACCCGGCGACATCCGGCCCGCCGCGCGGCTGGTGCGCGCCGTCACCGTGCTCGGCACGGTAGCGGCGGTGGGCTGCGTGCTCGCCCGGCCGGCGCGCCGAGGGGTGGGTACGTGGGCGGCCTCCTGATCGCCGGCACGTCCTCCGACGCCGGCAAATCGTTGGTCAGCGCCGGGTTGTGCCGGGCGCTGCACCGGCGGGGCGTCGACGTGGCGCCGTTCAAGGCGCAGAACATGAGCAACAATTCGATGATCTGCCCCGGCGGCGCCGAGATCGGGCGGGCCCAGTGGCTGCAGGCGGTAGCTGCGCGGGTGCCACCGTCCGCCGACATGAACCCGGTGCTGTTGAAGCCGGGTGACGACCGGACCAGTCACATCGTTGTGGACGGGTACCCGCACGGGGTGTTGCGCAGCGGTGAATACGCCACCGGTCGAGACGAACTGGCACGGGCGGCGTTCGCCGCGTACTCACGGCTCGCCGGCCGGCACCAAGTGGTGATCTGCGAAGGCGCCGGCTCGCCGGCTGAGATCAACCTCCGGCACCGTGACTACGTCAACATGGGGCTGGCGCGGCGGTTCGCGCTGCCGGTGGTGCTGGTGGGCGACATCGACCGCGGCGGACTGCTGGCCAGCCTCTACGGCACCTGGGCGTTGCTGGAGAAACCGGATCGCGATCTGCTGAGCGGCTACGTGATCAACAAGTTCCGGGGCGATGTGGATGTTCTGCGCCCCGGCTTGGAGGAGATCACCGGCCGCACCGGCATGGCCTGCCTGGGAGTGCTGCCGTGGTTGCGGGGGATGTGGCTGGACGGGGAGGACGTGTTGACCCTCGGCCGCTGGCGGTCACCCACCTCGCGGGCGCGGGCCGGATCGCTGCGGGTGGCGGTGGTCGCGTTGCCGCGGATCTCGAACGCGACCGATGTCGACGCCCTGGCGCACGAACCCGGTGTCCAGGTGCTGGTGACCGAGGACCCGGACGCGGTGGCCGGGGCCGACCTGGCGGTGCTGCCGGGAACCAGAGCGACCGTGTCGGACCTGGATTGGGTGCGGGAACACGGCATCGACACGGCACTGCGGCAACGGGTTTCGTCACGGTCGCCGATTCTCGGGATCTGCGGCGGGTTCGAAATGCTGGGGGAGAGCATCGTCGACGACGTCGAGTCCGGCCTGGGCACGGTGCCCGGCCTCGGCCTGTTGCCGGTGCGGACTCACTTCGGGGCAGAACGCACGCAGCGGCTGGCCGCGCACCGGTGGGGTGAACACGTGGTGCACGGGTACGAGATCCACCACGGGCAGTGCCGCGCCCACGAGCCGGTCGAGGCGTTCCTGGACGGGGTGCGATCCGGGCCGGTGTGGGCGACCATGTTGCACGGCGCCCTGGAACACGACGAGTTCCGACGTGACTGGCTGACCCACGTGGCCCGCCAAGCCGGTAGCCGTTGGCAGCCACAGGTGGGCACGTCCGGGGCGCAGCCGAGTGAGCACGTCACCGGCGGTGAGCACCAGACCACCCGCGGTGCGTACAACGAGCGGCGGGAGCGAATGCTGGACGCTCTCGCGGCGGCGGTGGAAGAGAACCTGGACCTGGACGCGCTGCTGCGGCTCGCCGGACACCACCCGGGCGCCGCGTCGCCGGCCCGGGTAGCGACCGAATCCGAGGAACCGCCGTGAACGAGGAACCGCCATGAATCCAGCGGGCGCGAACCCAGCTCGCGCACGGGCAGGCCCGGCTGACCAGCAGAACCCGGCCGAAGAGGCCAGTTCAGTCGGATCGCCGGAATTGTCACTGCCGCGGGTGCTGGTCGCGGCACCGGCCTCCAGCCAGGGTAAGACGACGCTGACCGTCGGCCTGATCGCGGCGTTGCGAGCCGAGGGCGAGGTGGTGGCGCCGTTCAAGGTCGGCCCCGACTACATCGATCCCGGATTCCACGGGCTGGCCGCAGGCCGGGCCGGGCGCAACCTGGACGCCCACCTGTGCGGCGGGCAGCGCATCGGTCCGTTGCTTCGGCACGGTGCCGAACACCCGCGACCGGCCAGTATCGCCGTCATCGAAGGGGTCATGGGGCTCTTCGACGGCAAGCTACGGTCTGGTGGCGCACCGCAGGCCGGATCGCCTCGGGAGTCGGCAGGTTTCGGCTCGTCCGCGCACGTGGCCCGGCTTACCGCGACCCCGGTGATTCTGGTGATCGACGTGTCCCACTCCAGCGGCACCGCGGCCGCGATCGTGCGCGGGCTGGCCACGCACGACCCCACGATCAGAGTTGCCGGGGTGCTCTTCAACCGGTGCGGATCCGCCCGGGCCACCGAAGAACTCGTCCGGGCGATGGCGGACCTCGGCGCCGACGGACTGCACATTCCGGTGTTGGGAACCATCCCCCGGGCGGAGGAACTGCACACCCCGTCGAGGCACCTCGGGCTGGTGCCCGCCCAGGAGAGCCACCGGGCGCGGGCCGTTGTCGAGGCCGCCGGCCGGGTAGTGGCCGAGTACACCGACCTGGCCGAGCTGCGCCGGGTCGCCGCTGGTGCCGAGCCGTTGCGGTGTGCCGCGTGGGACCCCCGAGCCGAGGTGACCGCGGTCCGGCGGACGCCGGCTGGAGCCGGACCCGCGCAAAGGCCACGAATCGCGGTGGCCGCCGGCCGGGCCTTCACCTTCCGCTACCCGGAGACCACGGAACTGCTCGCGGCCGCCGGGTGCGAACCGGTGTTCTTCGACCCCGTCGCGGATTCGGCACTGCCGCAACGGATCGCCGGCCTGTACCTGGGTGGGGGGTTCCCCCAGGTCTTCGCCGAACAACTCAGCGGGAACGCGGCGCTGCGGGCGGAGGTCCGGCGGGCGGTGTCGGGCGGACTGCCGACCGTCGCCGAGTGCGCCGGCTTGCTGTACCTGTGCCGCAGCCTCGACGGGGTGCCGATGACAGGCGTGCTGGGCGCATCGGCAGGCATGACCCCTGGGCTGCGGCTCGGCTACCGCGACGTGGTTGCCCCGGCCGACACATTGCTGGCCGGCGCCGGCCAGATTGTGACGGCCCACGAGTTCCACCGGACCGGCCTACAGATCGACCAGGAAGCCGGTGACGTCGCCGCGGCATGGGTGGTACAGGAGGGGCGAGCCGACGGCGTGTCCGCCGACCCGGCCGGTACCGGCCGGCCCACCCTGCACGCCTCCTACCAGCACGTTCACTGGGCCGGTCACCCGCAGGTAGCGCAGCGGTTCGCCGATGCGTGCGCCGGCTACGCCGACCGTGCGCGGCTCGGGCTCGTCCGGGAGGCGTCGTCTGAGCCTGCTGCCGGCCAGGACGCCGGCAGCGGTGTCGATCTGCAGCATCACGGGGACCGGGACATCGATGCGGATCTGGTGGACCTGGCCGTCAACGTGCGGCGGCCCCCGCCCGGGTGGCTGCTGGCCGCGATCCGGGCGGACCAAGACCTGGCGGCCTACCCCGATCCCGGCACCGCACGGGCCGCGATCGCGGCCCGCCACCAGGTGCCGGAATCCGCGGCGCTACCGACAGCAGGTGCCGCAGAGGCATTCACGCTGATCGCCCGAGCGTTCACGCCCCGGTTCCCCACCGTCGTGTACCCGCAGTTCACCGAACCCGAGGCGGCGCTGGCCCGGGCGGGACACCAGGTCCTGCGGGTTGTGCTGCCGGCACACTCCGGATTCGGACTCGACCCGTTGCGGATCGATGAGCGGTGCGACCTCGTCGTCGTCGGAAACCCGACCAACCCCACGTCGGTGTTGCACCCTGCCGAGGCCGTGCTGGCGTTGCGCCGGCCCGGCCGTATCCTCGTCGTCGACGAAGCGTTCATGGATGCGGTTGCCGGCGAACGGGAAACGGTGCTGGGCGCGGACTTGACCGGGCTGCTGGTGATCCGCTCGCTCACCAAGACCTGGGGCCTGGCCGGCCTGCGGGCGGGGTATNNNNTCGGCGTCGTGGCGGGAGGCGGACCGTTCGTCCTCGTCGACACCTCGGCGTGTGGTGCGGGTTCGCTGCGTCCCGCCCTGGCCCGCGCGGGATTCGCGGTACGTCGCGGCGAATCGTTTCCGGGCCTGGGGCCGGCTTGGCTGCGGGTGGCGGTACGAACCCCGCAGGTGCACCGGGATGTGGTGGCCGCGATGGTCCGCGCCTGCGGTGAGCGACGCAGCCCCGGCCTGCCGTGACCGGGCGAGGTAGATGGTTCACCAGTCATGCGGCCCGCGAATCAGTCGGTTGCCGGGACGGTGCGCCCCGGGGCCAGCCGCAACCCGCTGGGTGCCGCGACGAACCCGGCCGCCAGGAGCGCATCCCGGGCCGGGTCTGAGGTGCTCAGGGCCGGCTGGCCGTTGATGCGGGCCACGGTCAACCGCCCGACGGCTCCGCCGTGCACTGCCCGGGCGACGGACTCGGCCGCGGCACGCACCATTGCCGGATCCTCGGTCCAGGTGAGCAACGTCTTGCCGCCCCGTTCCAGGTAGGCCAGCAGCTGTCCGCCGGCCAGCACCACCAAGGCGCCGGCGCGCCGGCCTGGCCGGTGGGTGCCCTCGGCGACCGGTGGCCAGCCCAGTGCCGCCCCGTAGGGGTTGGCCGGATCCGCCGCCGCCAGCGCCGCCGCCCGCGGTGGTGCCGCACCGTGGGGGTCCTCTGCCGCGCGTGTCACCGCATCGCCGACGGCGCGCAACCGGTCCACCGCACCAGCGGTCGCGAACTGGGCGGCACCGAGCCTTTCGACGAAGTAGCCGCGCCGGACCCGGCCGGTCTCCTCCATGACGGACAACGCCTTGTAGACGGCGGCGAAGCCGCCGGGCACCTGCTCGGCGCTCAGTGCGCCGCGGGTCAGCACCCCGTACCGGTCGAGCAGGATCTCGGCCCAGGCAGCGGTGCGCAGCGTCGGGTCCGCCTCAGCGGCCGGTAGCGCCGACCACCGCCCGGCCAGTTCCGCCGGCAACCGCGCACCGGCAGCTGCCGGGTTCGTGCGGGTCGCCGACGCAGTGAGTCCACGTCGCCACCCCGGCCGGCCGGTTCTGGCGTACCGGGCCCGGCCGGGTCCGCGGCGGCTGCGATGGGCGGTGCGGCCGGTGCCCAGCCGAGCCCGCAGCCCGGCCAGTGTGTCCGTGGTCACGGCACCGGCCCACAGCAACGCCCACAGGTCCGCGTCCAACGATGCGGCGCCCGCCCCGTCGAGCCGCGCGGCCAATTCGGCGGCGAAGAACGCCCCACCGCCGGACAGCTGCGCGAGCAACGCGGCCTGGGACTCGGTCAGCGCCGACACGTCCGCCGCCGGCAGGGTCAGGTGAGCCGTAGGCCGCGGATGCAGCGAAATCCAGCCGTCCTCTCCAGGCAGCGAACCGTGCCCTGCCCACAGCACCTCGCCACTGGTGGTCAGCTCGTCCAGCCACGCGGGGGAGTAGTCCCGTACCCTGGCCGGCAGTACCAGCGATTCCAGCGCGCTGGCCGGAATCGCTACCCCGGCAAGCTGTTCCACCACCTCGGCGAGACCGTCGATGCCGCTCAGCCGATGACCGGTCGTGGTGGCGACGTGTTGCCACGCCGCGTTGAACGCGCCGAGCGCCGACTGTGGCACGGGCTCGACATCGGCCCGTAGCGCCGCCAGCGAGCGGCGTTTGAGCCGGCGCAACACCTCGGTGTCGCAGAACTGGGTAGCAGCTGGTAAGCCCGTCGGGATCGCCTCCTGCTCAACGCCCGGCCGTGCACCGGCGGGCCCGACCGGGCGCGTGGTGTCTTCCAAAGCCGTGGTGTCGTCCAAGGCTGTGGTGTTCTCCGAGGTTGTGGTGTCCTCGGTGAGCAGGTGGGCGCACTCGGCCGGCACCACGGTGGCGGCGGTGAGGCGCCCGGCAGCGACCAGGTCGGTCAAGGTACGCGCGGCCACCGTCACCCCGAGCCCGAACCTGCGGGCCACCATCTCGGCGGTGAAACCGACCTGATGCCGCGCATACCGAGCCACCAGTCCGGTCAGCGGGTCGGGCGTGGCCTGCAACAACGCGGCCGGGATGCCCACCGGCAGCGGCACTCCCAGCGCATCCCGCAGCCTCGCGGCGTCCTCCACGACGGCGTAGCAGTCCCGGCCACCCACCCGCACGGCGACGATCCGGCGGGTGGTCTTCAGGTCCCCGATCCAGGCGGCCAGATCGGCATCGGTGGTAGCGGGGTCCGTCCTGGCCCGGATATCCGGACCGGTCAACGGGCCCAGTGACCGCAGCAGGTCGGTCAGGTGTTCGGCGTCCCGCACCTGGCGTTCCGGCGTCAGCCACTGCAGTTGCCGGTAGGTCGCCAGCACCGCTGCCGGATCCAACAGGTCGGCCAGGCTGGCTGCGTCGGCCCGGCCGAGCACCTCGGCCAGCAACTGTGGGTCCAGTGACAACGCGGCCGAACGCCGTTCCGCCAGTGGTGAATCCCCCTCGTACAGGAAGGCGGCCACGTACCCGAACATCAGCGCCGAGGCGAAAGGCGAAGCATGCGTGGTGGATACCTCGACGATCCGGACTCGTCCGGCCCGCACCTGCCGCAACAAATCCACCAGTCCTGGCAGGTCGAACACGTCCTGCAGGCACTCGCGCACGGTTTCCAGGACGATGGGGAAGTTCGGGTACTGCGCGGCCACTTCCAGCAGTTGAGCTGCCCGTTGCCGTTGTTGCCACAACGGTTGCCGTTTGTCCGGGCGTCGCCTCGGCAACAACAGGGCTCTGGCCGCGCACTCCCGGAACCGGGCGGCGAACAACGCCGATCCGCCCAACTGGCCGGTCACCAGGGCCTCGACCTCCTCGGGGTCGATGCTGACGATTTCCGCCAGCACGTCGAGCA
>PDWJ01001094.1_pt1 | contig 35023 bp, 28 predicted proteins | sample 1430881 | NCBI WGS metagenome assembly PDWJ01 (sample SAMN01162460, study PRJNA174530) | Oral metagenome, whole genome shotgun sequencing project. | biome: Marine environment; feature: Marine mammal; material: Swab sample of the gingival sulcus; isolation source: swab sample of gingival sulcus...
TTCTCAGTTGTGTAGACTACTATTTGAGTTGAACCGCCGTATGCCGAACGGCACGTACGGTGGTGTGAGAGGGGCTACACGTTAGCCCCTACTCGATTTTAACCGCAATTGAAACGAAAGCACTGCGCTTATGTCGACGGCAGGTATTATTCTTCTAGAAGGTAGCGCTACGCTACAAACTACCTTTACGAAGAACAATACCTCCCGCCGCGCTTAGTGCTTTCTGACAATTGCTAGCATGGTTTTGATTTTGTATGCGGATTGCTTGCAATCTGCGCACCTGCAATCAACTGCTCTGCTTGTCGTCTGCAGCAGTTTTTTTATTGCGTGGCGTCGCTGACAATTGCGTCGTTGTCATCTCGACAGATTGTCTTTATCATGTCGAGTGGAGCGCGAAGTCGAGAAATCTCGCATTTTACGGCGCTTGCGTTGTTCTGTTTATCTTATCTGCCCTTCGCCGCTAACTAAATACTTATAGGTCGTCATTTCTTTTAGCGCCATCGGTCCGCGGGCGTGCAGTTTGCTGGTGGCGATGCCGATTTCGGCGCCAAAGCCAAACTCGCCGCCGTCGGTAAAGCGCGTCGAGGCATTGTGGTAAACGGTCGACGAATCGACAATTGTTTGAAAGCGGTTGGCGCTTTCGCTGTCCTCTGTGATAATGCCGTCGGAATGGTGTGTGCCATAGCGATTAATCCAGTCGATTGCCGCGTTTAAATCCGGCAAGACGATGACGCCCAAGATGTAGTCGAGGTATTCGCTACCGTACTCTTCTTCACGCATAATGGTAGGAGTGTCAAAGTAATCTGCGGCGCTGGGGTGCACTCTAAATCTCACATCGTCCTTTAAATAGGCGATTAGCTGCGCGATAAAGCTTTCGGCGATGTCGGCGTGCACGATGACTTTTTCGACGGCGTTGCAGACCGACGGGCGCTGTGTCTTGGCGTTTTTAATAATTTTTAGCGCCATTGCAAAGTCCGCCGAGCGATCGACGAACAAGTGGCAATTGCCGGCGCCGGTTTCGATTACCGGCACTTCTGCATTGGCGGTGACCCAGTTGATCAAGGCGGCGCTACCGCGTGGAATCAACAAGTCGATATAGCCTTTCATCGTCAGTAGTTGTGCGGCGTGCGCCCGATCGCTCGATTCGATAAAGCCGATGGCGTCGGCGGATATTTCCAGTTCAGTGCAGGCCTGCTTTAATACCTTTACCAGCGCACTGTTGGAGTAAATTGCCTCTTTGCCGCCCTTTAAAACGATGGCGTTTTTTGACTTTAGGGCGATTACGGCGGCGTCGACCGTGACGTTGGGGCGCGATTCGTAGATCATTGCCACTACGCCAAAGGGAACGCTCTGCTTTGCAATATTCAAGCCGTTGCTCAGCTGCCAACTGGTCAGCGTTTGTCCGACCGGCGAGGGCATCTTGGCAATTGCCTTAACACTTGCGGCGATGTCGTCGAGTCTCGCCACGGTCAATTTAAGGCGGTCGATCATCACTTCGTCGATCCCGTTTTGGCGCGCCGCGGCGATGTCTTTGTCGTTTTCCGCCAGTATAAAATCACTTTGTTGGCAGATTAATTCGGCAATTTTAGTTAATAATTGGTCGATCGTTTCATCGGATAAGGCGACCAATTGATAAGACGCCCGTTTGGCGTTTTGACAGATTTCTTTTATCATTACTAGCTCCTTGTATTAAGGTCAAAATGCGTGCCTAGACATTCGCCGTCCAGCAATCTGAGCAAAATGTTATTTTCGCCGCTATTGGCGATAATCGTTGCTATATTGGCGCTGGCGGCAATTTCTACTGCCATTAATTTTGTCGTCATGCCGCCTGTCCCCAGCTTTGACGTGCTGTCCTCGGCGGCTCGCTTCATTGAATTGGTCAGTTCGCTGACGTGGTGAATTAATTTGGCGTCCTTATTTCGTTTTGGGTTGGCGTCGTACAGCCCGTCGATATCGGATAAGATGATTAGCAAGTCGCAACCCAACAGTTTTGCAACCATTGCAGAAAGTCTGTCGTTGTCGCCAAACTTTATTTCTTCGACGGCGACGGCGTCGTTTTCGTTGATAATTGGCATGACGCCAAAGTTAATTAATTCATTTAACGCCTCTTTGCAGCGCGCGCTGCGCTTGGCGTCCGCCAGATCTTCTTGGGTTATAAGAATTTGACCGACGTCATAGCCGTATTCGGCAGCTAGTTTTAAATAAATGTGCATCAAAATGTTTTGACCAACTGCGGCAAGCGCCTGTTTCTGCGCAATGGTGGTATTTTTTTTGTCGGTTTTAAGACGTCCCATGCCGGCGCCAATTGCGCCCGAAGTAACCAAAATGACATCGATGCCACGATTTTTCATGTCGGCAACTTGGCGGATCAGTTTTTCGACGCTCGCCAAGTTGATTAGACCAGAGGGGTGCGTCAGACTACTCGTGCCGACCTTGATGACGATGCGCTTGGGATTAAGTGTTCTCTTTTTTTGATTATTTTTTAGCATTGTATTGATTCCCCTTCTATTTGGATCAACCCAGGTTATTCACAACACTACACAAAAATCGCTTCAATCTTTGCAATATCTGCGTCCTAAATATTTTCGCCATACGCTCGTTCGGTATGACTCAAATTTTTATAACGCATTTATTGTCAAACCTTATGGCGCTTTTCACGCATTGTTGTAAACAATCTGGGTATAGTATATCATAAAGGAAACGTATTGTATTATTTATCTAGCTTTAGCTTATCCAGTATTTATAGAATATAGAGGAGGTAGTTGTGAAAAAAATAGCATTTATTGGCGGCGGCAATATGGCAGGCGCGCTGATTACGGGTATGTTGGCGAGCGGCAAGTTCAACAGCGACGACATTTTAGTCGCCGATCCGGATGCGACTAAGAGCGAGGCGCTAAAGCGGCAACACGAAATTGTTTGTACAGCGCAAAACAGTTCGGTTGTCGAACGAGCCGACGTCGTCGTATTGACGGTTAAACCCAATATCTACCGCGCTGTAATTGAAGAAATAAGAGATGTCGTTAGCGATCAGTTAATCATAACAGTGGCGGCTGGCACGACGACTCAGTATGTCGCCGATATCTTTGCCAAGCCGGTGCGCATTGTGCGCAGCATGCCCAATACGCCGGCAATGGTGCGCGCCGGTATGACGTCGCTTTCGCCCAATGAACTAGCTACTGCAAATGATATCGATTTCGCTTTGATGATGTTTGGCTGCGTCGGTCAGGTGACGATGATAAAAGAGGACTTAATGGATGTCGCCTCGGCGATTGCCGGTTCTTCGCCGGCGCTAGTTTGCATGTTTATCGAAGCGCTGGCAGACGGCGCCGTGCTCAAGGGCATGAGTCGAGAACAGGCATATCAAATGGCGGCGCAGGCGGTTTTGGGCAGCGCCAAAATGGTGCGCGATTCAGCGCTTCATCCGGCGCAACTAAAAGATAACGTGGCGTCGCCGGGCGGAACGACAATCGAAGCGATTCACAGGCTTGAACGGGCGGGATTTCGCGCTGCGCTGATCGATGCGATGGCGTCTTGTGTCGATAAATCACTGCAATTGAGCGAGCAAAATAGCAAAAAATAAAGATTAAAATTACTTCATATTGATTGCGTCAAAAACACTATCTTTTTATGCAGCTTGATTTATAATAGATGAGGGAATGCTTTATTGCAAATCGTTTGCGATTAGATATATGGCAAAAATGCCAAAATGTAGAGGAAGTCAGATGAGTTCAAATTCACAGCATAACGTCATTGAAGTAAATGATTTAGTAAAGACATATTTGTTGGGCAAGGAGCGCGTGCGCGCCTTGCGCGGCGTCGATTTCACCATACAGCGCGGTGAAATTGTAATCATTGTGGGTTCGTCCGGATCGGGCAAATCGACTTTGCTCAATATGTTGGCGGGACTGGAAAAACCGACCCGTGGCAGCATTAAAGTCATGGGGCAGGACATTGCCAAAATGAACGAGCGTAAAATGACCAAGTTTAGGCGTAGGCACATTGGCTTTGTATTTCAAAGTTATAATTTATTGCCAATGTTGACGGCGCTTGAAAATGTTGCATTGCCGCTCGTCTTCAGGGGCGTTGGTCGTCGTCAGCGAGAAGTCGAAGCGGCAAAATTACTCAGTTCGGTAGAGCTGAAGAGTCACATGTTTCACAAGCCAACGCAAATGTCGGGCGGGCAACAACAGCGCGTCGGCATCGCGCGCGCCTTTGCCGGTTCACCAGAAATCGTCTTTGCCGATGAACCGACTGGTAACTTGGACAGCAAGACATCGATTACGGTAATGAATCTAATGTTGGATTTGGCTAGGGTGCGCAATCAGACCATGATTATGGTAACGCACGATCGGTCGCTGATTCCATTTGCGGATAAAGTGATCAACATACTTGACGGCAAGATTCAAGATATTCAAATTAAAGAAAAGTAGGTGTTAGAAATGCAGAAATTAAGAGCAAAGGCAACGATTTTTTCACTTGTTTTACTACTCTGTTTTACGCTGGTGAGCGCAACGGCGAATATGATTGTAATGAAGTACGACGTTGACGCCAAACGCATTTTAAAGGGCGACGTCTTTGCGCTTTCGCTATCTTTAAAGCGCGTTGGCGATGCTGAAATTGGCAGCGATTTAACGTTTGTCAATACGTCGAGTCAGGTTTTTGAAATGACTGATGGCAATCGCGCCTTAAAGATTGACAATACGGGCGACGCGTTCGACGTTCAAACTGAATTAAAATATCTCGGCGGCGGCAACGTCTTTAGCTTTGATATCGTCGATGACCAAACCGGTGAAACCGTGCTCAGCGACAGCGTTGTCATCAATCAAATCGAACAGAAGAAAAAAGATGACGGCTATACGCCGCCAGTCGACAGTACTTCTTTGCAGCCGCGTTTTGAAGTCGTCGGACAGCCGTTCAGCGGTTCTTTTGTAACCAGTAAGCAATACGCGCTAAAAGTAAAGCTAGAGAATGCGTCGAATTACATTGCCAAAAATGTCGTCGCGACATTGGGCGCCGAGGGCGATGTGCTGCCCTTTGACTTGTCTAAGTCGACGCTGTCGGAAAGTCAAAAGCAAATTATGCCCAACGAAGAGGGCGAATTTGTTTACGACTTTAAAATAGACCCGACGGCGACCTCTAAAATTTATAAATTTACGCTCAATGTAAGTTCTAAAAATTCGCATGGCAGCACATTTAGTCAATCGATTCCAGTGCAAATGCAGATTGACAATTCAAACAGACCGCCTCAGGTCAGCATTGTCGAACAAGATGTCGAAGGCGACTACATTGCTAAAAACACCACAAAAAAAGTGACTTTAACGCTTTCTAATGGCGGCACCTTGACGGCTAAAGACGTCGAGATTAGCCTTAGTGATTTCGCCATGGAAGGCTTTAACTTAGAAGATGACTACGCCACAAAATACATTGGCGACATCGGTGCTGGACAGCGCGCGCTGGTCGAGTTTAATTTAAAGGCGATGCCGCAGGCGGCAGGCGTGGCGACGTTGACTGCCAAAATCGATTACAATGACCTCTCTGGCAAAGAGTACAGCAACCAGTCGCAGCTCTTTATCAGTACGGGCACGGTTCAGCTCAGTAGCGACATCGAAGTTGAATTTGAACGCGAACAGTACAATATCTCGGCGGGTCAAACGATCGATGTCAAAGTGAGCGTACACAATAAATCAGATCGTCAAATCGACGATTTAAAACTAAATGTGCAAGCGGAAAATTTGCAAATGATGTCGACTTATTTGAAGATAATCGAATCGATTGCGGCGGACGAAACGCTCAGCTTTAGCTTTTCTATCGCCGCTAATGAGACGACTGCGCAAAACACCTACCCGCTGCGCGCCGAAGTCAGCAGCGCCGCTAAGTCGGACGCTGAACAGGTCTTTGCCGTCGCCGGCATCACCGTAGAAGAGGCAAATGACAGAAAGGGTAAACCTAGAGTGACGATTGACGGCTACGATTACGGTGGCGATGCCGTCTTGGCGGGCAAGCAGTTTCCGCTGACCGTTAAATTTAAAAACACCAGTTCGTCAATGGGCATCAAAAACGTCAAGGCAGTCTATCAGTCTGACGACAACACATTTATTCCGGTCGACGCCTCAAATGCCATATTTATCGAAGCGATTGACGCCGGCGCCACGGTTGAAAAGACGGTCGTGGTCAAGACCAAAAATGACGCTGCGCCAAAGACTTACACGCTCGATTTCGTCATTAATTACGAGGATCAAAACGGCAACGCCTACGATGCCAAAGACAATCCCTACGAAGAAAAAGAGCGCATTTCAATTAATTTAAAGCAGGAAAACCGCCTTGAAATATCGCCCTTTATGGTGCCCGACGGAGTGATGGTCGGCGAGCCAATTAACCTCGATATCAACTTTTTTAATATGGGCAAGTCGACCATGTATAATATGCTGGTGACAATGGAAGGCAATTTTGAAGCGCGCGATGCAACCAGCTATGTCGGCAACTTTGAACCCGGTAAGAGCGAGTATTATTCGGCGACGATTATCCCGACCGAGCCGGGTGAGGCGAGCGGTAAGATTATCTTTAGCTACGAAGACAGCAACGGCGAAAAGGAAAGTGTCGAAAAAGAAATAGCGTTTACCGTTATGGAAGGTGGCATGATTGACGACGGCATGTTCCCAGACGAAATGAAGCCCGACTTTGAAGGCGGCATGCCGGAAGACGGCTTTATGCCGGGCGAAGCGGGCGGTTCAATCGCCAAATGGCAATGGATTGTCGGCGCAGTAGTGCTGTTGATAGTAATCGTCGTGATTGTCGTGTTGATTAAAAGGCGTAATAAAAAGCGCAAAGAAAAGCTTTTGGAGATCGAAGATGAAGTGGAATGATATCATTGCGATGAGCATCGGCAATTTGTGGCGCCGCAAGACGCGCACTATTTTGACGACGCTCGGCGTCATCATCGGATCTTGTGCAATACTGCTGATGGTTTCAATGGGTCTCGGCTACGAAAAATCCTTTGACGAGCAAATGGAAATGTTTGGTAACACGCGCATGATTGAAGTCTACAAGTCCTACGGCTACGACATGGAAGGTAATCCGATGCAGGGTGAGGCGCTGAAGTTAAACGAGCAAACCGTCGCTACAATTTCGGCAATCGACAACGTCAAAAGCGTTTTGGCGGCGTTTGAAATGAGCGCCGAAATCAGCTTTGGGCGCTATCAGTCCTATTCCGAAATCTACGGCGTCGACTTTGATAAGCTAGCGGATTTTCAATTTGCGCTAGATCAGGGCGAATTTCCCAAACTGGGTAGCAACGACGTCTTTATCGGCAGCGAAGTCGGTTATAACTTTTACAATCCGCGCGCCATGCGCAGCAGACGCGGTCGCTATGAAGAACCGGAAAAACTGGATCTTTTAGATCAGTCTTTAAAAATATACATCGACTCGCGCTACGATGACGAAGGCAACGAAAAGCGCCCGACGCGCATTCGGGTAACTGGCTTGTTGGCGGAGTCCGGTGAGTACGATTACAGTATGTTTATGGATCGCAATGCGCTGTTGGATTTAAAAGAGCGCGATGAACGCAAATACGGTTCGGGCAAGCGGATTCGCCGCGAAGATCGCGAATACGACAACATTAAAGTGTTGGTCGACGACATCCACAATGTCGAAACGGTGCAAAATCAACTGCGCGAGATGGGACTCAACGCGATGAGTCCAATCGAGTTTATCAATCAACAGAAAAAGCAGATTCAAATGGTGCAGGCGCTGCTTGGCGGCATCGGTTTTGTTTCGCTGTTCGTCGCCGCAATCGGCATCACCAACACGATGATTATGTCAATTTACGAGCGCACGCGCGAAATTGGCATCATTAAAGTGTTGGGTGCAGCGGTGCGCGACATCTTGCACATGTTTTTAATCGAAGCGGCTACAATCGGCTTTGTCGGCGGCGTGTTGGGCGTCGCCATTAGCTACGGCATATCGGCGTTTATCAATCACATGGCGGCATCGTCCGGCGAAATGAACGAATTTGTTATCGGCGGCAGTTTTTCGCAGTCGGTGATACCACTTAACTATGCGCTTCTAACGATTGTATTTTCGACTATAATCGGCTTGGTTGCCGGCTCTTTCCCGGCGCTTAGAGCGACCCGCTTAAGCGCGCTGGAGGCGATTAAAAACGAGTAAACGAGAAGTGAGCCAAAAATCTGACGCTTTATAAGCGTTCAGGTTTTTGGTTTATTTTTTTGTGTGGGCAAAATAATGCTTTTTGTGGTATGATGTAGGGAGTGTAGGGGCTGCGGTAGCTCCACTTTATTAAGTGACTGCTAGTGAACATAAGGCGCTGCTCAATTCGAGCAGAATGCAGTCAGATGGGAGATGAAAAATGAGAGCGTATGCCAGCAATTTGACGCTGTTGACCGACTTTTACGAATTGACGATGATGAACGGCTATGTCGAAAGCGGAATGGATGAGCAAATTGGTTATTTTGATTACTATTTTAGAAAACTACCAGATCAGGCAGGCTTTGCCATCACCTGTGGTTTAGATACCTTTATCGACTACATCGAAAATTTAGAATTTAGCGCAGAAGACATCGCCTTTTTACGCGCTAAAAATTTATTTGGCGAAGCGTTTTTAGAAAAGCTCGCCAAGTTTAAGTTTAGTGGCGACATTTGGGCGATGCCAGAGGGAACGCCGGTCTTTCCCAACGAACCGATTATTATCGTCAAGGCGACAATGTTTGAGGCGCAGTTAATTGAGACGGCGTTGTTGCTCTTAATGAATCATCAGAGTTTAATCTGTACAAAGGCAAACCGCATCGTTCGCGCGGCTGCCGGCAAGGCGGTACTCGAATTCGGCGCGCGCCGTGCTCAGGGTGTAGACGCTGCCGTAATCGGAGCCAGAGCAGCCTACATTGGCGGCTGCGTCGGTTCGTCTAACACGATGACCGACAAGTACTTCGGCGTACCGGCGTCGGGCACGATGGCGCACAGCTGGATTCAATTATTCGATTCGGAATACGAGGCCTTTAAGGCGTATACGACCGTCTATCCGGATAGCACAGTCTTGTTGGTAGACACCTATGACGTGCTCGATTCCGGCGTGCCCAATGCCATAAAAGTCTTTGACGAAGTGCTTAAGCCGCTCGGCAAGCGACCGGTCGGCATTCGTTTAGACAGTGGCGACATCGCCTATTTATCAAAAAAATGTCGTAAAATGCTGGATCGCGCCGGCTATCAGGACTGCAAAATATTTGCCTCTAATTCACTCGATGAATTTATCATTCGCGATTTGCTGTACCAAGGCGCCAAAATAGACGCCTTTGGCGTCGGCGAACGCTTGATTACATCAAAGTCTTGGCCGGTGTTTGGCGGCGTTTACAAATTAGTCGCCGCCGAAATAGACGGCGAATTAATTCCCAAGATTAAGCTCAGTGAAAACGTCGGCAAAATAACGACGCCCGGCTTTAAACAGGTCTGGCGACTATTTAATAAGGACAGCGATTCGCCGATTGCCGACGTCGTCACATTTCACGACGAAACGATCGACGTCAGCGAGTCGTTTGAGCTATTTCACCCCGAATACACCTGGAAGCGCAAGACCATTACGAATTGTTATATCAAACCGATGATGCAGCGCATTTTTGACGGCGGCGTCTGCGTTTACGAACGCCCCGATTTAGAGGCGGTCAAGCAATACTGTCAAAAATCGGTTGACAACCTCTGGGAAGAAGTCAGCCGCTTTGAAAACCCGCACCGCTACTACGTCGACCTCAGTTACGATTTATGGAAGATGAAGCGAGAGTTAATTACGCACTATGATGAAGAGAAATAGCAAAATGTCTATAGCGGTCAAGTGGTGCCGGCGCTACCGAGTGTTGTTGCTCATCGTCGGCGCGCTTTTACTGTCGTCTTGTGCGCCCGGTGCGACGACGCGCGAGGGCAGAATAAACCGCATAGAAGCCTTTTTAGTCGACCGCTACAATGGTTACGACGATATAAAGCCACCCAATATCAGCAATTTAAACGATGCTGAACGCATGTCAGTTGTCAACGGTTTGTCCTTTGTGGTGGTCGGCGGCAAAGAACAAATTTTAATTGATTACCTCGACGCGCAGTGGTCGGAGTGGCGCAGCGCAGATGGTTTTATGATTAAACATCTCGATTACATGCTGCAATCTGCTGAAAAGGCAGTTGCGCAAAGGGCGCCACGTGAATTTGGATTTAGCTTTCAAGTTGATTTTACGTCCTTACAGGAACTCTATAGTCAGACCCTGCTGACGCTACAAGAACGGGTCGACGCGCAGCAAATCTATCTAGTTGGCGACAGTTTTCAGTGTAATTGGTGGAAGGCTGAATCCGGTCTTTATTTGCAAAGCGCCCAGTTTAATTTAGTCGATTTAAGCGCCGGTGAAGCGTATAGCGTGTCGTATGCCGATGCGACATTGGCGATTGAGCGCATCGAAATGCGCGACCAAGCATACGGTAATCCGAGTTTGGCAGAAGTCGCGCTCAGCGTCGACGAACAAAAAATCGCACCGCTTTTGGAAGCCGTTGAAGGCGATGTTTTAAGCGTTTCTTTGACTTTACAAAGAGCGCGCTTAGAGGGCGATTTAAGCGCATTAAAGAAGGCGGTCAATTATCGTCAAACGAATGCGCCGGGCGATGCCGAGCAAATTGGCAGGCTGACGATTAAGCGGCAGCTAGCTGATTTAATCGACAGCGTAAGCTATGCATTATACATTCCGTCAAATGACGATTGACAATAACTTGCGCCTATGGGGTTTACATATCGCTCAAAGTGTGTTATCATATCATATATAAATTTTATAACATGACAATCACGGTGCCCTCAACACGCTTGAGGGATAATAGGGAATGAGGATGAGCCTCAGCAGCCCCCGCTACTGTGAAGTGTGACGAAGCCCAATGCCACTGCGAATGCGGGAAGGTGGGTGGAGGATGATCGCTTGAGCCAGGAGACCTGCCTGATTTGTATTGTACACCTTCGGTGGGAAGGCAGTGGCTTATATAAAACTTTTGTTGTGTTTTATTTTGGTAAGATCCCTGCGCCAATCGGTGTCAGGGTTTTTATATTGCTCACATGAGCACGGACTTTATAAGTCTAACCCTAACCTAAACCTTTTATCAAACATTTGAAGGTCTTCTTCAATCCTCAATGAACAATTGGGGATATTTTTTTGTTCTGTTTTTTGCGAGTTGTATGCCAATTTTCAGCATTTTTGATTTGCAAATTTTAACGACAATTGATAATATTGAAGAGTGATAAATAGATGTAGGTTAGTAGATATAGGTGAGGTGAATATGAAAGAGACGAGACCGGTATGGGCTGAAGTGAATTTAGACAATGTCGCACATAACATTAAAATGGTTAAGTATTTAGTGTCAGAGCAGACGGAGATAATGGCGGTTATTAAAGCCGATGGCTACGGTCACGGCGCGTCGCAAATCGCTCAAACACTACTCGATAACGGCGCCAATCGCTTTGCCGTGGCGACGCTGTCAGAGGCGATTAGGCTGCGCAAGGACTTTGCCGACACGCCAATTTTGATTTTGGGATACACGCCGAGCGATCTGGCGGAGGATCTCGTGAAGTATCGATTGACGCAGACGATTTACGATGTCGATCAGGCAGAGCAATTCAATGCCTACGCCAAATCGGTTGACAAACAGATAATCGTACACCTTAAAATCGACAGCGGCATGAGTCGACTGGGATTTATGTGGAACGATCAAAGCGGGCAGATACTGCGCTGTTTTGAATTTGACAATCTCGTTATCGAAGGCGCCTATACGCACTTTGCAAAGGCCGACGAAACCGACAAGACCTTTACGCACCTACAAGCCAATCGCTATTTTGACGTCATTCGCAAAATTGAACAAGCGGGGCATTCAATTGCCATTAAGCACGTCAGCAATTCGGCGGCGATTATCGATTTGCCGGAATACAATCTCGACATGGTGCGCGCCGGCATTATGTTATACGGTTTGCATCCGTCCGACGAGGTGCAAAAAATAGATTTGCGAGAAGTGATGAGCTTGCGCGCGCGCGTTGCGCACGTCAAGACGTTGCCGGCAGAGGTCGGCATCAGTTATGGTCACGCCTATTACACGCCGGACGATGTCGTCATTGCCAGCTTGCCACTCGGCTATGCCGACGGCTTTACCAGAATGCTGTCTGGGAAGACCGACTTGCTCTTCAAGGGCGAACGCATGCCTATCGTCGGTCGCATATGCATGGATCAATGCATGGCTGAATCGCATTTGCCAATTGCCAAAGGCGACATCGTCACTTTGTTCGGCACTGATGGCGAGGCGTTTAAATCGATCGATGAAGTGGCTGCTGCACTCGGTACGATTAACTATGAAGTCGTCTGCATGATCGGCAAACGCGTGCCGCGTCGTTATATTTCTGCTGGACAGACAGTGGCGACATATGATATGTTATTAAGATGTTAGTCGAACCTGCCGCTGTACGTCGTTGCTCGGGCTGAAGAGCAATTTGTTGTCATTTCGACTGGAGCGCGTAGTGCGCAATGGAGAAATTTCGCGTTTAAAAATGGGGTCTCTCGACTGCGCTCATGATGACAAAAAACAGTGAAAAGGGAAAAAGAAATATAGAGGATAAAATGAAATTTAGAACAACCATAGTTACAATTATTGTCGTCGCCGTCTTGGCAATCGCCTTTGCAGCGCCCGGTTCCGAAGGCGACCCGCTCGTTACGGTAAGCTTTGTCGAGTCGAAATTAGACCAATTAAAAACTGACTTGACGAATAAAATAGACGACTTGTCGGCGCAAGTCGAAGACGCGACGCCGCCTAAGGGCGAATCAGAGGACGATCAGACGGAGCAGCCTGGCGCGGCGCCATTGCTCTTTGAGGCGTTTAATTTTACGCCCGGTACGCAAATTGTGCTCGGCGCGTCGAGCGAGTTTATCGTGCGTCGCGGCACGGCGACAATTGTCGACCCCGATCAAAACAATATGCCCGACTTGACCACTGGCGTCGACGTTAAAGCGGGTGAAATCGTACCGCTCAATCATCATATGATGTGTCCGCGCCGCGACGGCAGGGGATTGTTGGTTAGTGACGATAGCGCAGACTTCTGGATTATGATTAAGGGCGATTACATCGTCATCAAGTAGCAGGTGGGCATGAGATTATTTTTATTGGGCTTTTACGGCTATGACAACATTGGCGACGAGGCACTTTTAGCGGCCATTTTAAAGTCACTTGACAAGGCGGACGACTTTTCTTTTAAGGTGCTCAGTTACAACGCCAAAAAAACCGAACAGACACACGGCGTAGGGGCAGTTTCGCGCGGCAAAAACTTTGGCGTCGTCAAGCAAATACTGAATAGCGACGCCATCGTCGTAGGCGGCGGCAGCATCTTGCAGGATATCACCAGCTCCAAGTCGCTGTTTTACTATTCCGGCATTTTATTGCTGAGTAAAATTTTTAGAAAGCAAATATACCTTTTGGGCAATGGTTTTGGCCCGATTACAAGGCGGCATAACCGGTTCTTTTTAAAGCGCTTTATACCGCATATAGACGGCGTCATCGCGCGCGATCGCGCATCTTATGAAGCTTATCTCGCATATGGCTGCAAGCGCCTGTACAGTGGTGTAGACTGCGTATTTGGCTTAAACTTAGCAGAATTTGTAGTCGACAATAATGTGCCGTCAGAGCCATATGTGGCGATTGCGCTGCGCCCTTGGTGCGGCGTCGAACGGGTGATGCGCGCCCTCGAAGTGCTAATACCAGCGCTCAACGCCAGTGGTTATAAAGTCAAATTGGTGCCGATGAAGGGACCGGACGACGCCGATCAAATGCGCGCGCTTTGTGAAATCGGCGACGGCACGACAATGGTCAAAAACGACTTGCCGGATATCGTTCAGGCGATAGCCGGCGCCCATTTGCTGATTGGCATGCGCCTGCACGCCTTGATTTTAGCGGCTGTTATGGCGACGCCGTTCGTGGCGATTAGCTACGACCCGAAAATTGAGAGCTTTATGCAGCAGCTTTTGTCGCGCGATCCGCTGACGGTAGAAACGACCAGCGCCGAAGCGCTGCGCTCGTGCACATTTGATTTGCTCGAACGCCATGACGAAGAAGTCACTTTACTCGGCAAAGCCGTGCAACGCAATCGCCAAGTGGCGCGCGAACAAATCGAGGTATTTAAAGGTTGGGTGAATCAATAATGGCAGATCATGTTAAAATATTTGGCGTTCGCTTTGACAACGTCACAAAAGAAAAGGCGTACGAGCGCTTTGTCAACTTTTTAAAGCGCGATGTCACGTCGGTGATTTTTACGCCGAATCCGGAAATGGTTTTAAATGCTCAAGAAGACCATCTCTTTAAAGAGGCGCTGCTCGATGGCGACCTAGTCGTACCGGATGGCATTGGCATTATCTACGCTTCAAAAATTCACCACTTGGGCTTAAAAGAACGCATTGGCGGCGTCGATTTGGCTGAGGAGATGTTTAAGTTTTTAAATACCAAAAAGGGCTCGATTTATTTGTTCGGCAGCAAGCCCGAAGTCGCTGAAGTAGCCGCTTTTAAGTTAAATCAAAAATATTCCAATATAAAAGTAGTGGGCACGCATCACGGCTATATCGACGAAGAGGGCGAAATCGCCGTCGTCGAAGATATCAATACGGTCAAGCCCGACGTGGTCTTTGTCGGTTTGGGCTCGCCCAAGCAAGAAATGTGGATTCACAAATACAAGCGCTTACTCAATTGTAAGGTGTTAATTGGCATTGGCGGCGGCATCGACGTCTGGGCGGGTCACGTCCGGCGAGCGCCGCGCTGGGTGCAAAAAATCGGCATGGAGTGGTTTTATCGCCTGCTTCAGGAACCGCGCCGCATAAAGCGCATTGCAAAACTACCGGCGTTTGCCATCAAAGTGCTGGCGACTAGAAAAATATGATGACGAGGGATGATTATGAAGTTTAAAAAGTACTATATTGCAATTTTATTGCTCAGTTTAATCGTCAGTTTGTTGATTGGCTATCAGCGTTACGTCGTCGAACAGGGCAACCGCGTTTACGAAATTACGATGGCGTTTGACGAAGTCGAAAAGAGTGCAGCATTTCGCAACGTCGCGCTGCAAGATGAATTGACTAAGTGGCAAAGCGTTGGCATTAACGCCATCACCTTAAACGAAATGACGATAAAAAGCCTTGAGAAAATGGGGAAGTACAACTTAAACACCCACTTTGAAGGCAACGATTTAGTCGTTCAGGGCGACGTCGAGGGCCTCGCCATGATTGCCGAAAGATTGAGCAAACGGCTCGCCGCGGGACGACAAATAAGCTTTAAAAATCCGCAGACGCTGGTCGTATCGGGCAATGTCAACGACTTTTTTAACGCCAGCATTCAATCTAAATACGATTTGTTTAGCGAGCGCACCAGCGTGCCTTTGCGCCTCGCGTCGGTGCTCGAATTCGTCGGACTGGGTTATTCTGACAGCGAGATAAAAATGATCAAAGAAGCCGGGCTCGCCATTCGCTTTAGACCGGCTTATGTCTACGGCGTGCAAAATGCCAAGTATGCGATAGACGAGACTTTTCGATATGTAGATAGCTACTCCAAGCAACCCTATATCTGCTTTGTCGGCAATGACGTGTTGGGCACTGATAGCGAATTGGACTATTTGGCAGAGCAAATAAAGGCACGCAATATGTCGGTCGGCATGATCGAGACGACAATTCAGCGCGGTCACGTCGAACAAGATGGTCTGTTGCCACTCGTCAAAGCATTGGACTACCGCGCGGTGCGTCTGTTCTCGACGTTTAATTTTATTCGCGATCGCTACGATTACAACATGCCCGGGCATCACAGCGGCGAGGAGGTCGCCAACACTTATTTTAGGGCGATTAGCGAACGCAATATCAGCGTCATTTACTTTAGGACGTATACGCGCGCCGGCAAGCTGATCGACGTGCCGGCGGAGGTTTACAAGAAAAACCTCGACAGCTTGCGCGCTAGGCTGGCAAGTCACGGCATCGAAAACATAGCGCCCGATTGGGATTCCGGCACGCGCAATTTTTATATGGACGCATTTCACGCCGACCACCGTTTAGTTGGCATCGTCGCACTGGGGGTCGTCGCGGCATTTTTACTGCTGATCAACTTGTTTTACGCGTTGCCGCGCGTGCTCAATTTGACGCTGATGATCATCGCCATGCCGACGACCTATTTGATATTTTTCTTAAATATAAAACCGGCGCTGTTCAACGCCGCATTTGGTTTGGCGGCAGTCATTGTATTTGCCACCTTGTCAATTTATTACATTATCTGGCAGGGGCGAAAAATACACGATGCGCCACAGCGACTGAGCTATTTTCAAACCGTCACGAAGGGCATTTTAGTGCTCGGCACGGCAATTTTAATATCGCTTGTCGGTTCGTTTATCGAAATAAGCTTTTATGCGGATAGTAAATATTTGCTCGAAATGGCGATTTTTAGAGGCGTTAAGATTTCTCAATTGCTGCCGCTCTTAATTGCATTATTCGTCGCAGTTTATTACTTTGGCGGCGAAATATTGCAAAAAACGGGCTTAAAGCGCACCGAACAGATAAAATACGTACTGTCTTTAAACGTCAAAATATGGCAGGTGCTGCTGGGATTCGTCCTGTTGGCGCTAGTGGCAATTTTATTGTTGCGCAGCGGACACGACAAGAATGTGCAAACGTTTTCACTGGAGCTGCTGTTCAGAAATATTTTGGAATTCGTACTCTACGCCAGACCGCGTACCAAGGCATTAATGCTCGGTTTCCCAATTGTGATATTCTTTATTCAAATCGTCAATACGCGAAAATACGCTTGGTCGTATCCGCTATTTGCCTTTTTAATCGGCATTGGTCAGGCGGATTTGCTCAATACCTTTTCGCATATTCGCACGCCGCTCGAATTGTCGTTGGTGCGCGTGCTGCTGGCGTTTGTGCTGTCGATTGTGGTCTTTATCGGCTATGCCATCGGCGTCGCCATTTTGCAGCTAATCGTTCGCTGGGTCATCGGGCACATAAAAAAACAGAGCGCTGAAAACGTCTAGGCGTTTTAGCGCTCTTCTCCTGTCATTTCGAGTGTAGCACGAAGTGCGGAATCGAGAAATCTCGGTTTTTAACGTTTTTCCCGACCAACAGACTAACAGACTAACAGTTGGCGTTTTTTTTCATCAGTCTGAGTCCAGCATCGCGGGATCAGTGCGTGGAATCGAACGCTCTACAGACTGTTGAGAATGTTCGAGTTCGCGGCGCAAGCATATCGTCGGAGCGATGTGTATAAAGACATACATGAGCGTCGGCGATGTGCGCAGCAACAAAGAAATCGGGCATTGTCATCAGTCTGAGTCCAGTAAGCGCTGGGCTTCTTTATATTCAGCAACAGTAACGGCATTGTCCAGTAGCCACTTAAACTGAACGCGGGCGTTGTCCTCATCGCCAATCGCTCGGTAGAGCTTACCCAATTCGCAGCGCGTCGTGCGATTGTCGGCGACGTCGAGTGCGCGCTGGTAGGTGTCGATCGCCTCGTCGACGACGTCCAGCTTGGCGTAGGCGGCAGCCAATTTATTGTAGGTTTCGACGTCTTTGTTAAAGATCGTAAGCACTTGATCGTAGTAATTTAGCGCCGTGCGCTGATCGTCCAAAACGTCATCGTAAATGTAAGCCGTTCTCTTTAGTGCCGATACGTGGCGCGGGAACATCTTCAGGACGACGCCGTATTGATCGAGCGCCAGTGCATAGGCGCCTTGATTGAACATCGCCTCGGCGACTGCGTAGCTGCCCTCGACAGTCGGCAACGATAAATCGACCAATTTCTTTGCTTCTTCCCAAGCCACTTTACCGCCGAAAAACTCGGTTAAAAAGCGCACCGAAACATAGCTGCGGTCTTTGTAAATCAGCAGTGGCACGTCCATGTTATAGGTCTTGCCGTCTACGCTGATATTTTTTTCGCCGACTGTAAAGACGATGTCGGAGCCAAAGCGACTTACTTTGACTTGGTTGTTTTTGCGGTCCCAACTGACATCGGCGTCGATCTTTTCTAAAATGCCGCGCAGCGGTACCATTGTGCGCGGTTTGCCCGACGCTTCGCTATAGATAAAGGGATAGCTGTCAAAGTATTCTTCAGTGCCGTTTAAGACGAGGCGAATCGGCTGACGGTTGAGTTTTTTGATGACAAAGGCGTTGCTCACTTTGCGATCCGGTTTGACTAAGTAGTCGCCGTTGTAAACCAAACCGGAAGAACCGCCGCCATCTAAGTTAAACGCCTCTACCAAATTGAGTTTTAGGGCGATTTTAGCGAGTTGTTGGAGCGTGATTTTTTGTTCGCTGACGACCATTGCCATTTGATTGTCGGCGGTCACGCCAATCATCGATCGCTTGGCGGCGCCACTGTTAAACTTTGCTATTTTGAACCCCTCCGCTTTGGCGTCTAGCACGATCTCGCCGTCTTTCACCAAGATCGGACCGGCACCGGCGGCGTTTTCGATATCTTTAAACTTAAGCGGTATGTTGGTCAATTGTCCGGCGGCGTCCTTTTCGACCGTTTTAATTCTAAAGTCGACGCGGTCGCCGACTTCGAATAAATCTAAAAACTGTGCCGTGCGCCTGACGATAATATAGCCGTTTTTCGGAATTTCCGGTATGTAGTCGTATTTGCCGACGACGTTGTGTTGGTCTACCGCCACGGCGTATACCGGGTCTTTGGGGAATTCGCCGGTGTAGTGATTGTTAAAGATCATCGACGCATCTTCCTGATAAAACAGGTGATTGATGTTCCAGGAAATCCAGTTATAGGGGTATTCCCACTGATTGTTGACCGACCCTTCAATTTTTATGCCGATAACTTCGCTGTGCATGCGGTTGTCGCCGTCGAAGCCGACGACCGATCCGCCCTCTGCAATGTGTTGAATGGCGCCGTCGAGCAAGAGCGTACTGGCGGGTTGAGAGTCTGGCTTCATATTGAAATAAGAAGCGTTGATTGCGGCGACGACGGTTTCATCTGGGTCGTCGCTTTTACTCAGTTCGAGCAGCTCTTCGACGGTGCCAATTTTGTCTTTGGCGAGCGCTAAATCGACCTTTATAGTGGGGTCGTTTAAATCGTGCCACAAGACGTAGACGGGGAAGGTCTGATCTGCCACGGCGACCTCAGTCACTTCAAACACTTCTTCGGGTTCAGCTTTGGCGGTCGCGTCGGCATCGGCAGAAATGACACCGCCGCACAGTGCGACCAGCGTTAGAGCAATTAGGAAAAATTTTAATTTATTATTCATAGTAAGCCTCTTTCATTTTAGATTGGGATTATATCTTAACACGTCACCCTTAATAATCAAGATATATTTTATATATTTAATATATGTATCGGCGGTCTAATATGATATAATGAGGGGTAAGATTTTTGAACCTCGACATTGAAGGGCTAAGCCCGTTTGCGTAGCTTTTTAAACCGAGTGAAAGGGAGTAAAAATTGGCGAAGTTTATTGTAAGACCAGCAGATAAAATAGCCGGCGAAATTGTCGTTGACGGTGCAAAAAATGGCGTGTTGCCGGTGATGGCTGCCGCTTTGTTAAGCGACGGCGTTTGTCAGATAGAAAATGTACCAAATTTAAAAGACGTCAGCGTAATGGTCGAAGTGATCAGTGCGCTCGGCGCAGAAGTTAAGCGTTCCGGCGACAAGATGACCATCGAGACGCCTCAAATAACCAGTAACGAGGCGCCCTATGAATTTGTCAGCAAAATGCGTTCTTCGTTCGACGTGATGGGTCCGCTCTTGGCGCGTACCGGTTTGGCGCGCGTGCCGATGCCGGGCGGCTGTGCAATTGGCGAACGGCCGATCGATTTGCACATAAAGGGCTTTAAAGCGCTCGGCGCCGAAATATCGTTTAGTCGCGGTGCGGTTGAGGCGAGGGCGGATAAATTGGTCGGCAACTCAGTTTATTTGGACTACCCGAGCGTCGGTGCAACTAAAAATATTATGATGGCTGCGACTATGGCAGAGGGCACCACGTTGATAAACAATGCGGCAAAAGAGCCAGAAATAATTGATTTGGCGAATTTTATAAACAAAATGGGCGGTAAAATATCGGGCGCCGGCACCGATACGGTTAAAATTGTCGGCGTCGAAAAAATGGCAGGGGCATCGCACAGCGTATTGCCCGACCGCATCGAAGCGGCTACTTATTTGGTCATGGCGGGATTGCTCAAGAGCGACGTAATGATTAAATCGGTCGAACCCAATCACGTGCGCGCAGTCGTCGCAAAGCTAAGAGAATGCGGCGTCGAAATTGACGAGGGCAACGATTATATACACGTGTTGGGCAATGGTGAATTGGGCGCTACCAATATTACGACGCTGCCACACCCCGGCTTTCCAACCGACGTACAGGCTCAGTTTATGGTGCTCTTGACTAAGTCAAACGGCAGCAGCGTCGTGATGGAAACGCTATTTGAAAATCGCTTTATGCACGTTAGCGAATTAAATAGAATGGGTGCAAATATAAAAATTGAAGGCCACAGCGCCATTATCAACGGTCCGATCAGCCTGCAGGGGGCGCACGTCAAAGCAACCGATTTGCGCGCCGGTGCAGCCTTGATTTTAGCGGGATTAATCGCCGAGGGCGAAACGCACATTCACGATATCGAACACATTGATCGGGGCTATAATAAAATTGAAAATAAACTCAGCGAGCTGGGTATTTCGATAACTAGAATTGTCGATTAACAAGGGGGATTACATGTTTGGTTTTGGTGCGGAAATTGGCATTGATTTGGGAACCGCCAACGTTTTGGTTTACATTAAGGGAAAGGGTATCGTCCTACAAGAACCGTCAGTTGTAGCGATCGATCGAAATACAGATAAAGTTTTGGCGGTTGGCGAAGACGCCAGGCGCATGTTGGGGCGTACGCCCGGCAACATCGTGGCGATTCGCCCATTGAAGGACGGCGTAATTTCCGATTACGACGTCACCGAGCGTATGCTCAAGCACTTTATCAACAAAACTTGTGGTAAGCGCCGCTTTTTTAGACCGAAAATTATGGTCTGCGTACCGAGTGGCGTAACCGAAGTAGAACGACGTGCCGTTATCGACGCGTCGATGGAGGCGGGCGGTGCCAAGACTTTTATTATCGAAGAGCCAATTGCTGCGGCGATCGGCGCAGGGCTCGACATCGAAAAGCCAGATGGCAATATGGTCATCGATATCGGCGGCGGTACGACTGACATCGCCGTAATTTCGCTCGGCGGCGTAGTCGTCAGCAAATCGATTAAAATCGCCGGCGATAAACTGGACGAGGCAATTATTCGCTATATGCGGAAAAACCACAATTTGTTAATCGGCGAACGCACTGCTGAAGAAATGAAAATTAACATCGGCACCGCTTATCCGCGCGTCAAATCGGCTTCTATGGATTGTCGCGGGCGCGATTTAATCACCGGCTTGCCGCGCTTTAAGACAGTTTCTTCAGAAGAGATGATGGAGGCGATTTTAGAACCGGTAAATGCAATTAGCGATGCAGTCCACGCCGTATTGGAAAAGACGCCGCCCGAATTGTCGTCCGATATCAGCAACTGCGGCATTGTGATGACCGGCGGCGGTGCACTTTTACACGGTCTCAACAAATTGTTGGAGTCGCGCACTGGTATCCCGGTCTATATAGCCGAAGATGCCGTGAGCTGCGTCGCCAAGGGCACGGGCATGTCGCTCGATCATATGGCTATGTATGAAAAGGCGCAAGAAGGCGGACAAAGGCGCCGCTTTTAGAAATTTTCTTATTTTTATTAAAGTCTTTACAACCTTCTGCCGATAACAGTATTGGACTAGGTATTGGAGGACTTTATGCTAAGAGGTTTATACACGGTTTCTACGGCATTAGAACAGAATACACACGCGATGGACATCATGTCCAATAACTTGGCGAATATCAATGCCGTCGGGTATAAGCGCGATATTGCTCAATATCAGGAATTTAGCAGTGTGTTGCTTTCCAAGGTAAACGGACAGAACCCCCCGTTAAAAAAGGGCGCCGCTCAGGTCATGGTCGAAAAGACCACAAATTCACATATCTTAACGACTGACAACGGCTTCTTTAAAGTCGCTGCGCCGGGGCAGACATCTTATAATCGCTCGGTTGAATTGCGCGCCGCCGAAGACGGCTTCTTGCGCACGCTTTATCGCAATGGCAATCACGAAATAATTAAAGATGCCGGCTACGCCGTGTTGGGCGAAAGCGGTCCTGTAAAAATCGGCGACAAGCCATTTGAAGTCGATCAAGCTGGCAATGTCACAGTCGATGGCAAGGTCGTCGCCAATTTGTTGCACAGTCAGCCGGTTGACGTATTGGGGACGACGAGCGGTGGCGTCAAGATGAACCGCGTCGTCTCGCTTTTCGAACAAGGCACCTTGCGAAGTACCGAAAATCCTTATGACTTGGCACTTAAGGGCAAGGGCTTTTTCACTTTAGAGACGCCCTACGGCGTGCGCTATACGCGAAATGGGCAGTTTAAAGTCGACGCCGAAAATCGCCTCGTCACTGACGACGGCTTTGGCGTAGTCGGTCTAGAGGGTCCAATTCAACTTTCTTCAAGTGATGTTTCAATTAATAAATATGGCGAAGTAATCGAAAATGGTCTTGCGGTGGACAAGCTAAAAATCGTCAACCCGAGCAATATCGAGCGCATGAAAAAAGCTGGTTCGGCGCTCTTTCGATTTGACGGCGAAATGCAGGAAACGCCCTTTGCGGGCACCGTCTCGCAAGGATTTTTAGAAAACTCAAATGTAGATAATTTAAAAGAAATGATTCAATTAATGGAAACCTACCGCGCCTATGAAAGTGCGCAGCGCGTGGTAAAGTCTTATGATGATATCATCGGTAAGGCAGTTAGCGAAATCGGACAGCTTTAAACCTACTCGTAAATAATCCAGGTTTAATATTAGGAGGGTGAAATGCGCTCACTATGGTCAGCGGCTACCGGCATGAAGAGTTTGCAAATGGCAATCGACACGGTGGCGAACAACTTATCAAATGTCAATACTGCGGGGTTTAAGCGCCAACGCATTGAATTTAAAGATTTGCTGTATGAAAAGTTGGACTTTACAGACGGCGAAGCGGGCTTGGGTGCACCGGTTAATTTAGAACTCGGTCACGGCGTAATGCCTTCGGCGACTGTAAGACAGTTTAGTCAGGGCAGTATCGCACCAACTGAAAACGATTTAGACGTCGCCATACAAGGAGAGGGCTTTTTTGAAGTGGTCGATCCCGAGGGTAACTTGCTCTATACGCGCGATGGCTCTTTTAAATTCGGCTTGACCGAAAGCGGTAAGCGCTTGGTGACATCTTCCGGTTATTTGGTGCAAGGCGTAGACGGTCCGATAGATTTAGACGGTGATTACAGCGATATTTCGATCGATCAAAGCGGTATCGTATCGGTAAAGTATTACGATTCAGAAGACGCTGAGTTTACGCAAGTCGGACAGCTCAAGCGAATGAAAATTGCCAATCCCGCCGGCATGCTCAGTCAGGGGCTAAACCTTTACAAGACGACTGCAGCATCGGGACAAGCAATGCTCGATGAAGACGCTTCAGCGGGCAAGATGATGCAAGGTTATATCGAGTCGTCCAATGTTCAGGTCGTAGAAGAAATGATCAATTTAATTACAATGCAACGCGCCTACGAAATCAACTCTAAGGCGATTCAGACATCCGATCAAATGCTCGAATTGGCAAATAATTTAAAGCGTTAGTTAGGTGATAAGCGTGAGAATAAATGATATTGATAGCGCGCTGCAAGCGCAAGCTGTGACTGGGCGCTCCAATTTAGAAGATAAGAGAATAGGTGATTTTGAAGCCGCCATTAAGCGCGCCGCTCAGTCAAATGACGTGACGGAATTAAAAAAAGTGGCGTCTGATTTCGAGGAAATCTTTCTCAATATGATGCTCAAGGCAATGCGCCAGACGGTGGGCGATGGCGGTCTGATTGAAAAGAGCAATCAGGCGCAAATTTTTGAATCGATGCTCGACGAAAAGTTTGCCGAGCAATTGGCAGATGCCGGCGGTCTTGGCATTGGCGATTTAATCGTCGAACAGATGAAGGCTTATGCAAAGCAGCCGAGTGACGCGCGGCAGTCGTCAATCGATATAAAAGGATAATCCGCAATGCCGGAGAAAAGACTAATCAACAAAAGATTAGTCTTTTTAATAATTTAGAAAATCAAAAATTTGAAATAATTCTTTGTATGCTGTATAATTGTATTAGAGGGTTTTTGATCGTTTGCTGTTTTGAAAGCGTTCGCAGTGGGCGTTAAAACTCTCAGAAATCGTAATGTGTTTTAGAGGCGCTTGTGATAGACGTAAAGGTTGCGATTGATGATAGTTTTATGTAATGAGCGCTAATGTGAGGAGGAATAAATGAAAGGTTATGCAATGTTGGGAATTGGTAAGGCGGCTTGGATAGAAAAAGAAAGACCTCAGTGCGGGCCGCTTGATGCAATATGTAAGCCGATTTCATTGGCGCCGTGTACTTCTGATATTCACACGGTTTGGGAAGGTGCAATTGGCGAGCGTCACAATATGATTCTCGGTCATGAAGGCGCCGGCGAAATCGTAGAAGTAGGCGAGTTGGTCAAAGATTTTAAACCGGGCGATCGCGTGCTCGTTCCGGCTATCACACCGGATTGGAATTCTTTAGAGGCGCAAGCCGGTTATTCAATGCACTCTGGTGGCATGTTGGCAGGCTGGAAATTTTCTAACTTTAAAGATGGCGTGTTTGGAGAATTCTTCCACGTCAACGACGCCGATGGCAACTTGGCACTGATTCCGGAGGGCGTTGATCCAGTATTGGCACCGATGCTTTCTGATATGGTTCCGACAGGTTTCCACGGCGTAGAATTGGCAGACGTACAATTTGGCGACGAAGTCTTAGTCGTCGGCATTGGTCCGGTTGGCTTAATGTCTGTAGCGGGCGCTAATTTACGCGGTGCATCGCGCATTTACGCAGTCGGCACGCGTCCGAATTGTGTAGAAGCAGCTAAATTTTATGGTGCAACAGACATCATCAATTATAAAAACGGCTCAATTGACGCGCAGATTATGGAATTAACTGACGGCAAGGGCGTCGACAAAGTCGTCATCGCCGGCGGTACAGTCGACACTTTCCAAGAAGCTGTGCGCGCGCTTAAAGCCGGTGGTAAAATTGGCAACGTCAACTACTTGGGTAGTGGCGACTACGTCAAGATTCCGCGTGAAGACTGGGGCGTCGGCATGGGCCACAAGGCGATTATGGGCGGTTTGACGCCGGGCGGCAGATTGCGACTCGAAAAGCTGGCTAAGCTAGTTGCCACTGGCAAGTTGGATTTATCTAAGTTAATTACGCATCGCTTTAATGGTTTTGAACACATTGAAGAAGCGTTGTTGTTGATGAAGGACAAGCCAAAAGATTTAATTAAACCGGTCGTCATCGTAGCAGAAGATTTAATGGAAAAATAGATGAAAATACTGATTTTATCCGGATTTTTGGGTGCGGGTAAAACAACTTTTTTACAGCAATTGGTAAAACATTTTAAAGATGTTGTCATTCTTGAGAACGATTACGCTCGCGATGTAGATCGCGAGCTTCTTTCTCGCCAAAACAATACCACTTATGCAATTGATGAAGGCTGTGCTTGTTGCGTTAAGGGCGAAGAACTCGAGGGCGCGATATTGACAATTGCCAACACCTTAGATCCGCAGTACTTAATTATTGAGCCGACCGGATTGTGTTCGCTCAGCGCATTGATTAAGCGCGTAAAAAAAGTTGAATACGAACGCATTCAGTACATTGGCAGCATCGCCATAATGGAAATCAATCGCTATAAAAAAATTGAAGAGACGTATCCGGAACTCTACTTAGACAGCATCCAAAACGCTAATTATATAATTGTTTCAAAGTCGGAAACTGCCTCTAATAAGGATTTTGCCGCAGCGGCGGACTATTTTTCAAAGCACAGCAACGCACAAGTAGCCAACAGGCACTACAGCCAATTTGCCGAAGATGACTGGCAAATGGTGATAAATTCGCTGTCGCCACTCGACCAAATCGTGGAAAGTCACTATCATTACCACGCCAAAACGTTGACTTATCAAAATGTCGTATTTGATGATTTTCAACAGATGGGAACTTGTTTTAACGCAATTGTAGGCGGTCGTTTTGGCAAAGTAATGCGCGCTAAGGGCGGCGTTTTAATCGCCGAAAAGCCTTATAAAATAGATGTTGTAGACAGCCAGTTTAACATTGAACCGCTCGACGCGGCGATTGACAATTTAATTTTTATCGGTCAAAACTTAGACGAATTGGCATTTACGGTGATGTTTGAAAAGCATTATAGCAAAAAATAAATACTAGTATCAGCGGAGTGTCGACAAAAGTCGGCACTCTTATTTAATATGAAGCGATTAGCCTATGATTAAGCGGGTAAAAACAACCTGAGAGGTGAAAGATGAAAGCTTTAGTATTTGGTGGAGGTGGCGCCAAGGGCGCTTATCAAATTGGCGCTTGGCGCGCTTTAAATGAATTGGGTGAAACCTTTGACATTGTGACCGGGACGTCAATTGGTGCAATTAATGCCGCCTTGTATGTACAAGACGACTACGAATTGGCAGAACACCTCTGGTCGACTTTGACGATTGACGATTTAATTATCGCCGAGGGCGACATTTTGGAAAAAATAATTAATTATGACGTGCGCGGCGAGGACATAAGGCTCGTAGTTGATTTTTTTAAAAAGACAATCGATCAAAATGGTTTAGACACTACGCCCTTAAAGGCGCGCTTACGAGAATGTATAGATGAACAGCGGGTGCGCGCCGCAAAGGTCAAAATGGGCATAGTCACCGTTTCGCTGACCGATTTAAAGCCGCTAGAATTGTCAATTGACGACATTCCGGAGGGCGAATTACACGATTATTTAATTGCCAGTTCAAACTTGCCGGTATTTCAAAATTCGCGAAAAAACGGAAAAATAATGATAGATGGCGGCTTTTATGATAATATACCGATAGAGCTCGCCAAGCAGATGGGCGGAACTGAATTTACGGTTATCGACCTCAAGTCATTCGGTCTCGGACCGGGCAATAAGCGCGGCGAAAAAGTCAAACAAAAACGCGTGATTTCTTCCAAGGTCGACATCGGTGGCATACTCGAGGTCAATCCGCAAAAGGCGGTTCAAAATATTCAGCTCGGCTACTACGATACGCTAAGGTCCTATCGCGGCTATTGCGGCAGGGACTATTATATCGAGTCCAAGGCGACCGCGCGCGACATCGCTCAAAAAATAATCGCTGCAGACAGTGCCGGCATTTTGGAGTTACAACAATTATTTGCAGGCACCGACAGCGATCAACTGCGATTCGTAATGGAAGATTTAATTCCGATTTTGCACAAAAAACTCGATTTGCCAGAAGCGGCAGGTTACCTGGAAATATATGTTGCACTACTCGAAGAAATTGCCAAGAGCCAGCAGTTAGAAATCTATAAAATATGGCAGTTAGAAGAATTTGAAGCTGCAATAAAAGCGCGTTATCAAAGCGGCAATACGTTGAATAAAGGCGTGTCGACGATGCGCCGAATATTCGAACTAATAAATCCCTTAAACGGCAGTAAAGACATACAGTTTTACAATACCGTCTATGAACAATTAATGAGGTGAAACATGGATTATCGCGAAATTTATCAAAAGTGGTTAACTGACCCTGCGTTTGACGAAGCGTTTATTGAAGAACTAAAAAATTTAACAGACGAAAAAGAAATTGAAGATCGCTTTTACAAGGCGCTTAGCTTTGGCACTGCCGGCATGCGCGGCGTCATTGGCGCCGGCAGAAATCGCATGAACAAATATAATATTCGCCGGGCGAGTCAGGGCTATGCCGATTACTTGTTAAGTAAAAATGCCGAGGCGACTTGCGTCATCGCGCACGACAATCGTCGCTTTAGCGACTTCTTTGCGCGCGAGGCGGCTGCGGTATTTGCCGCCAACGGCATCAAGACTTATTTGTTCGAAAGTCTGAGGAGCACGCCGGAACTGTCGTTTGCAATTCGCCATCTCAACACCACTGGTGGCGTCGTCGTCACCGCCAGTCACAACCCGCCGGAATACAACGGCTACAAAGTATATGGTTCGGACGGCGCGCAGCTAATGCCGGTCGAGGCAGATAAAGTGACTGCGGCAGTCGATGCGGTAACCGATTTTGCGGCAATTAAATACGTCGACTACGCCGCTGCCGAGCGCGACGGCATGGTCGAAATTATCGGCGAACACGTCGACGAAGCGTATTTGTCGGCAGTTTGTCAACAGATTATCAACCGCGATATTTACAGCTATCCCTTGACGATGACTTATTCGCCCTTGCACGGCGTTGGCGGCATGATCGTCAAGCGTCTAATGGATCGTCTAGCAGTTAAGGGCATGAACTATATCGACGTTCAAATGCAACCGGACAGCGAGTTTAGCACGATAAAAAAACCCAATCCGGAAGAAGAACAAGCGTTTGCGTTATCGCTTGAAAAGGCAAAAGAAATTGGCGCCGAACTATTGATAACGACAGATCCGGACGCCGATCGCATCGGCATCATGGTCAAAGGCGACGACGGTTACGTAAAACTCGACGGCAATCAAATTGGCGCCTTACTGACGCATTACGTGCTCGGCTCTAAGCGCGACATGCCGTTAAATGCGACGATTGTAAAAACAGTTGTAACCAGTGATTTAGGGGCGCGCATCGCAGCTGCCTACGGCGTCGATTGCGAAGAGACGCTGACCGGGTTTAAATTTATCGGCGATCGCATAAAGGCGTATCAGGCGGACGGCAGCCATAGTTTTATCATGGGTTACGAGGAGAGCTACGGCTACTTAGTCGGCACGCACGCACGCGATAAGGACGCCGTCGTCAGTTTAATGCTAATCGTCGAAATGGCGAAGTATTATAAATCGTTAGATATGACATTGCTCGACGTCATGGCAGAAATCTATAAGCAGTTCGGCCATTATAAAGACCGCGCCATTGCCAAAGTGCTCAAGGGCAAGAGCGGCATGGAAAAAATGCAGAAGATTATTGACAAGTTTCGCACGGCAGAGCAGATTGGCGATTTGCAAATCGTAAAAGTTGCCGACTTTCAGGCTGGCACCGTAAAAGACTTGACAAATGGTCAGGTTGCGCAATTGACGCAGCCCAAGTCAAATGTTTTAAAATACTACTTAAAAGACGGCACTTGGTTTGCACTGAGGCCGTCCGGCACCGAACCGAAACTTAAATTCTACATATCGGGCATCGCCGACAGCAACGCTTTGGCAGAGCGACAATGTGACGCCATCGACGCCGTTATCGATGACTTTATTGCGGAGTTTATTTAAACAATTAGCATTTTGGAGGTAGCATGGCGACTTGTTATATGACAAAGACGCGCCTGATGGGGGCGCTGGTCGGTTATATTGACTATTTATTCGACGGTCGTAGGATCGTCGAATTTTATCATATCGAAATAGAGGAGTACGGCATCGATCGCTTTGAACAATTGGTTGAACCGACCGACTATGACGTCCTGCAAATGCGCCACGAAATGCTCGGTCGCATGGGCGGTGCCGCGGTGCCGCTCAGCGAAGATGAGTTTTTACAAATGATTACATTTGGCGTATCGATTAACATGCGCGCCAAGACGCTGAATCAAATTATAAAAAAGTCGCATTGGTTTCCGACCAACCCAAATGTCGATCTGCAAGTTTACCAGTCGGCATTGTTAAAAGTAATCGAAAACATAAACGGACCGTATGCCTTCATTCACTACTTTTTAATGCGTTATTTGGCGCAAGATAAAATTTATTTGCATATGACAAAGCTCAAAATAGCAATGCGCGACACCTATTATACACTATTGCGCAATCAAATCGAAGAACGCAATGGCATCTACTACTTTTCCGGCTTGCTCTTGGCAGATCGCCACTATACGATGCGCGGTGCGGTTAAGTTAGACGGCGGTCTGATTGCGGGTTTTAAAATTAAAGACATTACAAAGGCCACCGATTTAGAGGCGGCAATGCTGTTGAGGCGCGCCGAATTCATCAACGTCTATAAAATAGGCGATGAAAATTTGGAAAGTCATTTGATTCGCGAACACAAGTATCTGGCGCCGACGCTCTATCCAAACGGTCGCCTGTACATTAAATATCGCTCCGACGATCGCCACGTCAGTCAAAAGCTGTTCTTTCTCAACGGCGACGTCGAAGTTTATATTTACATTACGGATAGTCGACAATTAATTTTGGCGGGCGACAAAAGCGCCGATATCGAGTACTGGGATGAACACTTAAAGACGCGCTTTGCAGCGGTTTTACAACACTATGAATCGTTTCACTTTGAATCGTCAATACTGTACGATTTCATACTGTCTGATTACGATGATTTTGATGATTTCGTCGGGGAATACGGAGAATAATATGGCGGTTTTAAATCAAGTATTTGTTTTATTTTCATTAATATTGGTCGGCTTCGTCGTCAAAAAATTAAACGTCGTCTCCGACGAATTTCAGGCTGGCATCGCGCCCTTGATTATGAATGTCACATTGCCGGCTTTTATTCTGTCGTCGATGAACTTTGAGTTCTCGGTCGAAACCTTAAAGTCGAGCGGTCTGTTGGTGGTAATATCTTTTGCCCTCTACGGACTCGCCTTTATCTTTTCCAAATTGTATTCAAAAGTCGTCAAAAACGACGACGGCAAGCGCGCCGTCATCGAATATACCATTATGTTTTCCAACACCGGCTATATGGGCTATCCAGTCGTCGCGCAGTTGTTTGGCGAAAAGGGCGTGTTTTACGCCGCCGTCTATAACCTCAGCTTCAATATACTCATTTGGACTTACGGCGTCGACTTGTTGAGCGGTAAAAGTAGCAGTGGACTGTCGCTTAAAGAGCGGCTAAAAGCGTTGATTAACCCCGGTTTAATCGCCGTCGTGCTGGGCTTTGTCATATTTGTTTTAAACTGGTCGTTTCCAAAGCCGGTCGCCGATTTGCTCGCCATGATAGGGTCGACGACGACGCCGCTGTCGATGATGTTCATCGGCTTTATACTGACAGAAGTCAACGCCGACGACATCCTCAAAAATCATCAACTCTGGCTAGTCAGTGCAATCAGATTAATCGCCTTGCCGGCGGCATCCTACTTTGTGTTGCTGCTATTCGGCTTCAGCGGTTTAACGCTTTATATTCCAGTCGTTATCGTCGCCATGCCGGCTGCCGTCAACACCGCCATATTCGCATCGCGCTACAATGCCGACTATCGGCTCGGTTCGCTGTTAATTTTTGCCTCGACACTGTTGTCAATTGTGACGATTCCCGTATTGATGATGCTGATAAATTAGCGCCGGTATTGCACTGCTTTCAACTGGATATTAAACTAATTTCGACTGCCTTTACGGCGAGTTCTGTGCGATTTTTACAGCCCGTTTTATCGAGGATGGTGTTAATGTATTTTCGTATTGTATTATATGAATAGTTAAGCGACTCCGAGATTTCGTCGTTTCCCTTTCCCTCGGCAATTAGTCTAATGATTTCAATTTCAATTTTACTCAATTCTTTAACTGAGATGCATCCCAATGCAATATCCGGTGGAACGTGTGGATAAATATTTTGCCCTGCCAACGTCAAATCCATCACTTCGATTAATTCTTTTTCGCTGGCCTCTTTGTACCAAAAGCTATCTACGCCAATTGATCTAGCGCGTTCCACAAAATTGTAATCTGCCATTGAAGTAATCAGGACAATCTTTATTTCAGGGTACTTTTCTTTGACGCGCTGCGCCGAGTCAATGCCACTTTCGCCCATTGCCGTGTAAATGTCCATTAAGATAATGTCCACCTTGTTTTTAATTAAATAAATATCGACTAAAGCTGCGTTATCCGTCGTGCCGACAATTTTATAGCGACTGTAGTTTTGAATATATAGTTTAAACAATTCACGTTGTAATGGCTGATCTTCAACGATTATTACATTTTTGCATTCCATTTAAGCCTCCTAATAATCTATTGGAAAAGTTGTGGTAACTGTAAATTGCGGCGCTTCGATGACTTCAAAGCTGCCCGATACCTCATCCAATGTCTTTTCGATTGACATAAATCCGCCACCGCGCTGAATGGGTTCAGACGGCGCTTTGCCGTCGTTGCTAAATGCGATTTTATAATCCGATTTTGTCTTTGCAATTTCTATGTACATTTGTTTGGCGGCGCCGTGCAAATAGGCGTTGATTAGACATTCGCGCCCAACGGCGATAATTGTCTTTTCGGCTCTTGGGTTGTTTTTGGGCCATTTGCCCACTATGTTTAAAGTGACGCCAATAGACTGTGCCGCTTGCTGGAAGCTCTCGTATAAATCTGTGTTTTCATAGCTGTCGCTATTGACGAGCAGTTCAATGGAGCGCCGCCAAATAATAAGCGCTCTGTCGAGATCGCCCTTTCCGGTTTCTAAATAGCGCCGGACGGAAGCTAACCCCATGCCCATGCTATTGTGTATTTTAAGTTTGGCGTCTAGCATTTCTTCTTGGCGCGTTACTTTTTCCAAGTTTGAGCTAGTTTCGAACATCTTTTGGCGCAGTGCAATTAATTTTTCGCGCTTTGACAATTGCGTTTGCTTGAGGTGGTGGAGTTCGCTTATATCGACCGCCTCAATTTGGATAACGTGTTTACCGCTTATTTTAATTGTGCGTTTGCTAAAGCGAAACACCTTATCATTGGCAAATTGTAAAGTGGGGGTCTCGTCCGCTTCGATTAAGCGAATGTGCGGATGCGCCACTGTCAAACTGTGCCAAAAGGCGTGCGCGCTTTGCAATGTGCTATTGCTCAATTGGTAGTATAAATCGTACATTAGCGTATTGGCGAGCATAATCACGCCGTTTGACTTGGCGTAGATAATACCGGTCGGCAAATTGTCAAAGCTCTCTTTTATCATTTTCTTTTGTTTTGTGCCGTCTTTAATCACTTTACAGTCACCTCGGGAATAGATAGAGTTTCTTTAATTTCATCGCTCGCTATACAGTGTGTGTGGTGAACGCCAAATGTTTTGAGCTGTTCGCCAAAATTTGAATTTAAAGCGTAGGGTGTAAGATTTGCTGCGCGGAAAAACCACGTCAGTTCAAAGCGTTTATCTTTCTTGCGCCACAACACCTCAATGTCGGCGCCGTAGTCAAAATAGTGTTCCAATTCATCTTCGAAGTGTGCGTAAATCGCCTTTAGCGCTTTGCCGCTAAGCGTGCAATTGACAAAGTGCTGACTGTGTGTAGCCTCGTTTTTTAAGCGGTAGCTAAATAGGCTTTCCACAATGGCGTTTTGTAGTTCTATGGCATTGATGTTTTCGTACATTTCCTCTAGCAAAACAATGTTGGACATCCGTTTGATATAGGCGCCGATTAGGCATACGCGCATCAGTGCCAGGCGACGTGCGTCGGGTGCTTCAGAAAGTGTTTCAATGATTTTGTTGACGAGCAATCGCTTGCCGCTAATGGCGCGTTCAATTGCATTGTAAATGGCATCTTTTTCCCTTAATATAATTTCCTTCTTTTTTAGTAGTATTTCATCTCTCAACAAGTCGGTTTCTTGTGATAGCGCCTGGTTGATTATTTCGATTTCTTTTATCTTTTCGTTGATATCAGACATGTCGTTTAGCCAATAAATGTGCCCGTCTTGAATTTTTTTTGCGCTGAGGCGCCATTCGTTTATATCGCAGTGTTCGCCATCTGAAATGCGCATACAGCTCTTAATGTCTATACCTGACGCGCTGTCGGATTTGTATAAAACGCAATTTTCGTCGCTGATAATCATCGGGATTGGACTGTTTTTAAACAGTTCGCGATAATGTGAGTTAGAGGGGATGAGGCCGACGAAAATCAGGCTTTCTACTAATGCGATATAGACGAGACATTCCGTGACCATAAATTCGACAAATCCGACGCCGTTGCTCGTCGGATTAAAACTGTATAAGACCAAATAGACGATGTAAACGGCTATTACGATAAGTGGTAAAACAACTCTTTCCCTCGTGTGCGGCAGCTTGCTTTTGGCGATCAGTATGGCAATAGTTGAGATTATCAGTACGCCTATCCAAAGGGCGATTGAATACGATAAGGGTTGATATTTAATGACTTCGCTTGACGAGCCCCATTCGACAATCTTAAAGATTTTTTGATGAAAGCTATTACTTAAAATCAGCGCGATTAAACAGCCCGCTAAGAAGAACAGCCACTTTATTATTATTTGATAAAAGGCATACAATTTTTTGTCGAGTGACAGCGCGATTAAAAATAGGTAAAGCGGCAATAAAATGTGCGGAATATAGTACATGTACCACGCGAGTTGGGCGATTAAAGTCAGGTAGCCAAATTCCCACTTAATACTTCTAACTAAAACGAAAAAAATCATCAGTATCGCCATCGTCATACTGTGCCGTCGCACATCGCGCTCGATAATTCTGTTTTTAATTGCGATTGCCCATATTGCTAAAAGTGAGACATAACTAAAACAGCTCACCCAAATATAGTAGGGGATTGTCAAAAGGGGGCTGACTCTTGCAAACGAAAAAATATACACCACAAAACTGACGAAAAAAATCGTCAAAATCAGCTTCTTGTGTACGAGTAGTTGGCTTAAAAAACTGTGTCTGTCGTTCATGATTACATTATAAAATAAAATGACAAAAAACGCTATACCGGTTATCGCTTTCCGCTGTTTTTCTGTCATCTCGACCGATTTCTGTCATCTCGACTGTAGTGCGAAGCACGGAATGGAGAGATCTCGCTGAAAAACACCTGCGTTTCTCGGTGCCAGGCACAGCTTTGTGCATGTTTTTCTCGGTGCCAGGCACAACTTTGCACGCCATTCACCATCAACCCCCAGTCAAAATCGCCCTTGACGCCAGCAATAGCGCCATAGTGTGCAGCTTGCATTTTAGTGCCCCTTTCGGCGATACTTTTTGAACTGTATTTGCTATAATAGTAGTATCTAATCAGTATC
>PDWJ01001096.1_pt1 | contig 35004 bp, 19 predicted proteins | sample 1430881 | NCBI WGS metagenome assembly PDWJ01 (sample SAMN01162460, study PRJNA174530) | Oral metagenome, whole genome shotgun sequencing project. | biome: Marine environment; feature: Marine mammal; material: Swab sample of the gingival sulcus; isolation source: swab sample of gingival sulcus...
TTTTATCACCATATAAACTTTTCATTGTACAATTCTCTTGTGCTCTTTTTGCCGTGCCCTTATTTACTTCTTAATTCCTTTTGTTTCAAACTTCCTCCTTAGATAATTGATAATGTTTTATTACAAGTGCTTAAACACGTTCACTATTACTTATACAATATCGGCCTTTAATCGTATTATGTTTACTTGTTTAAGAATATGTCCATTATTTTATTAAGTAAAATTGCTCTAAAACGTGTTTTAGCTTATCATCAGTGACTAGATATAGCGCTTTTCACGCACTGGCGTGAATAATCTGGGTTGAATAAACCATTAAAATTTGCTTAAAAAAGCTTATTTTTTCTTCTTAAATGGTATACTGACAGACAACAGATTAAACTGAATTTAAGGAGGAAAGTATGCAAAAGCTTGCGTCTTTATTAAATACAATAAAAATTGCCCTTAAAATGTCGTGGCAGCGCTATCCTGAGGCACTAAGTTTTGCCTATCTATTTGGCATTCTTGCCATTGTGCGCGTTCATAAAAATATTGAGTTTATTTTTAATGTTCCCTACGAAAACGTGATGATCGCTATAATGACAACGGTGCCATTGGCACTCGCTAGCGTCGCACTTTATGAGCGAAAAAAGTTGACAGCTAAATTTCGCTATGCCATTACCGGCATTTCTGCCGCCTTTGCATTACTACTTTGTTTAACTTTACCCGAACAAGTTGAAAGCGTTGATATTTTTAGAATTTTTGTGCTCAATGTCAGCTTATATTTGGCATTTACACTGATTCCGTTTTGGTATAACGATGAAAATTACGACATTGGTGTTATTCAATTGTTATCAAGAACGGCGATTACGCTGCTTTATTCAGTGGTTTTAATACTAGGTTCATTCGCCATATTAACTGCCATTGATTATTTATTGGGCATTTTGATTGAGGGTGAACTATACAGCGATATTGCCATTGCAGTTTTCACCTTTTTTGCACCGACCTTTTTGTTGGGCGACGTACCAGATCGCTATACAGTTAAGTATTTAATGCTTGATACACTCATTAAAAAGCTGCATGTTTACGTCATTATGCCGCTACTGTTAATTTATTCAGCAGTGCTTTACTTATACTTTGCAAAAATAGTCTTTAGCATGACATTGCCGCGCAACATGATTGTTCACCTTACGCTATGGTACAGCTTAATTGCTATCTTAACGCTCTTTTTCGTCAATTCTTATCGCCGCGAATTTGGCTTGAGCACATGGTTTTACAAATGGATGCCGCGTATATTGATATTGCCAATTGGCATGATGCTGTTTTCGCTTTATCTGCGCGTTTCGCAGTACGGTGTAACAGTTAAGCGTTATTTTGTTGTGGCACTTGCGCTCTGGGTGGTGGCTGTAGTCATCTACTTTATCATCAGACAAAAGCGCGTCTATCAAAATATTGTCGTTGCCGCCATTGTCGTTATGTTAATTAGCATGTATGGACCACTCAATGCCTTTAACGTCAGTTTTAACAGCCAATACGGCAGATTTGTCAACTTATTAGAACAAAAAGCCATGTTAAAAGGCGATAAAATAGTGATCAATAATAGTATTAGTCGTGCGGACAAAAAAGAAATAATTGATTTTATTAGGTTTTTTGATCGACAAAACCAGCTTGATAGACTAGCATTTTTGCCGGCTGATTTTGATCCAATTGACGATACAGAAGTAGTGTTTGGCTTTACATATCAATATAGCTATTATATTGACAGTGATCGCGTTTCATATTACGCACAAGACGATTTCACATCTGAAGACATCACACTATACAACAAATTTCAAAAAATTAGAATTCCAGATTATTCTGATAATCACGCCAAAAACAGTTGGAATTTTGACGATGCCAACAATCTCATCATTATAGGTGAAGACGGTGAGCGCATTGAAATACCGCTGTTAGAAACATTAGACAGCCTCAAGGGAAAAGAGCGCGAAACAGGTGATAAGCGCATTTCTATCATCGGTGATAACCCTAAATATTTATTTTTGATTACCGAAATTAGTGGTCAATACGTGCCAAAAGATAGTCGTTATCGTATTGATTATTTGAGTGGCTATCTGTTTACTGAGTAGTTTTACTTAAAAAATGCCCCAAAATGCCGATAACTCTACCATATGATATGTTATAAATCAGGTGGAGGCCTACATGAAGAGGGTAATCGGAATATATCTTGCATTGACGCTGCTGTTTATGACAATTGCCAGCGGTGGTGCGTTTAACAGTTACGCGCTTGACGTCACAGACGACGCCACGGTAACGAGCATTAAATTTATTAAGCGGCATGAAGAATATGACGTCGCTGGTGGTAATGTCATATTTGTTGGTACCAATTTAGACACAGTTGATGTCTTGTTTGCCGTACAAGGGGGCGTGCCTCAAGCGCTGGGCTCAAAACACCCCGATTCGACAGCGTCGTTTGTCAATTATGTTTTAAACCGTCAAGAAATTGATGCCTTTAATGGTAAATTATATATCGGCAATCAAATTGTTGACTTAAACATCGACGATTTTCCGATTATTACTGGCGCAGATAATGCTGTTGTCAATCAAGATCTAGCTGAACGAATAAAATTAAATGGTTCAAATTTAAATGCAATTAACAATCCCAATATCTCTGCCAGCTACGGTCGCGGTATTCAACAAAATGATATTGCGACGTCGACGCCAATTGATCTACAACCCGGGTACGTCAATTTTACGCCAACCGCGCCTGGTGTGTTTGGACGTCAAGATATTACGCTTAACCAAACAAATAGTGGCGATCCAATGGTTGAAGTCACTTATTACTATCACAATGCCTTTCGCATATTGAGAAATCTCGACTTGGCGCCTGTTGACATCTACCCCAATGCGGCAGCTAAAGGTGAACACGTGACCTTAACATCTGATTTCTTTTCTGATGCCAAAAACTACGACGTTTATTTTTTAAGTTTATCTGACAATGACTTTGCACTTGACGACTACAAGAAGTCGCCAGAAGTACTGCTGTCGTCTGATAAAAAGCGCATGTCAATTAAAGTGCCCGACAGCAGTGCCCTTAAGTTGGGTACTAAGCGCATTGTTGTCGTTGAAACTGTCAACAATGAAATTGTGGCGCGTTTTGACGTGCCTGAAACCTTTGATTTAATCGATGCCGTCAATCAGCCAGCCCTTAAATTAGTCAACCCTCCCAGTGGTACCGATGAGGGTTCAAAAGTGCAGTTGATCGGTAACAATATTTTAGTGCCAATTATTCCCGAACTGGTTAAAGCAATTGGCGAAATAACGGTTGAAACGGCGACAGCTGCCGATGCAGGTCGCACTATGGTGGTCGACTATGACGAGACAAATTTGACATTTAAGGGTGTTGCGGTCAATACGTTAAAACGCAGTATTAAAACGACGATTGGCAAGCGTGCGTTGTACGAAGTATTGCCCAATGGTACGGTTAAATACGATAAAATTGGCGCTGATGATTATCTTTATGTGTCGACAGACCGCATTGACGACGCTGCTGACGACCCGCAGCGCGATGTACTAATTGAAATTGATACCACCATCATCGATGCCAATGGCAAGGTTTATCACTTTTATCAGTCGGCTTTAAAAGTTGATGGTTTTACCTTTGAAGTGAGCACGATAAAGCCAAATGTCAGTGCTGTTGTGCCACCTAAGGTACAATTAGACGACAACTATCGCGTAGTAGATAACACGCTTTTAACCATTGAAGGCGATCACTTCTTAGTTGATAAATACGCTGATAACAGCGGCAATAGCCATGTTCATTATCCAGTTGTACAAATACAGGTTGGTGAAACACTGGGTGATGGCAATTACATTGTAAAAATTGATAAAAATGACACAACCGGTACGGCACAAGGCACAATTTACGATAGTAATGGCGTGGTTGCCGACATACCGGTTGACTTGGTCGTTCTCAATGATGCCAACGAAGTTGTCGATGGCTCAAATGGCAATATCTTTGGTACTAAAATAGCGGTTTACTTGCCGCGCAATATTTTAATTGGCAGCGCTGGTAAAAAGAATGTTCAGGTTATCAATCCAAAACGCAGCTCTGAAGACCTCGGTGCAGGCTATGTGGCAGTCGACAGTATTGTGTTTTCCAATTCGTCTTTCGTGCCAATTATTGAAAGTGTCACGCCCAATGTTGTGGTTAGCGATGCACAAGAAGAAATTGTCGTAGCGGGTTCTAATTTTCAAGACGGTGTAAAAGTTTACATCGCTGGCATCGAGATTGCTGATGTCGTTCGTCAAGTCAGCCCACAGGGTGACAGCGTTACATTGACATTTAAAGCGCCAAAGGGGCGCGTTGGTCAAACTCAATTGCAAGTGGTCAATCCAGCAGGTGGTATCGCCTTATTTGACTTTTATTATGTTAGGTCGCTCAATCAAGACCCGATTATTGAATCAATTTCACCGAATCGCGGCACCAGTGACACCCTGGCGATTATTGCGGGTGATAACTTTGTTAAATCAGATGTTTCGGTCAACTCGGCAAGCGGGCTTGACGCCTTTCGTCTAATTGGTTCACGCGTTTTATTTGATGGCGTTGACATCAATAAATATCATGCTGACAGCATGGGCAAAATAAGGTTTTTACCTTACACGGCACCGGCCAATACCGATAAATTGTACACGATAAAGAATGATCAATTTGTCTTGTCGCCCTTTGCCGATAACTTTACGCTGACCGATCAAAATCAAAATGCATATAAATTTTCGCTAAACTCGGCGGGCGAATTACAATTCTATGATGATGAGTCAGTTAAATATAAATTTGTGCACAGGGCGGGACAATCTAATGATCAGGCGTTTGATGCTAACGGTAATTTGTTGGGTACATACAGCTTAACTGAAACGGCCTTAGTGGTGCAAGGTGGACCTACTTTTGACATTAAATTAGACAACGTCTTACTGCGTGCAACATATGCGCGCGACGGTCAATTAAAAGCTGACTTAGCCGATTATTGGCCAAGTGTCATCTTGCAAGACGATGTTAGCAAGGCCTATTACAGCTTGCAGAAAACAGCAGATGGTACTTTAAAGTTGTCAGATGGCAAACAGAGCAGTTTTGTGGTCAAGATGACGGGTAACACGTTAACTGATCCACAGTTTAAAGCTTATGACAGCTATGCCAACAGTTATGCTATTACAGTCAATAACAGTGGAATCGTCGTTGCGACAACGCCACAACTCAACTTAAAAATGCTGACACCTTATGCCGTCAATGGTTCCAACAACCGCATTTTTGGCAATCGTGTACAGGTTGTCAACAAAGGGCAAATTCGCATTTTAGTGCCTAATTTACTAAGTGGTGGGCCAAAGACAGTTACTGTACTAAACCCTGACACCAAAAAAGCCGAATTGATTGACGGTTTTAATTACTACAAGTTACCGGCCACAAAACCGATTATTTCTTCGTTAATTCCCAATATTGGCGCCTTGCGTGGTGGCTATATCGTCACTTTAAGAGGTGGCGACTTCAACGAGACCAGTCAGGTCTACTTCGATGGTGTCGCCGTGCCGCCAGAAGATAAATCAGTTAATTTAGACGGCACAGCACTGACATTAAAAGTGCCAGCTTACCCAGTTGACATCAATGAAGTGTATGGCGTTGCGCAGTTGACGGTGCCTGTTGTGGTCGTCAATAGCGATGGTGGTTCAGCAACGCTGGATGATGGCTTTACCTATGTTAAAGCGTCGTCCTCACCCCAAATAGAAAAGTTAATACTCGATAAGGGCTCGGCCATCGGCGGTGAGATCGTCGAAATTATTGGTCAAGACTTCCGCTTTTTTGAACCCTATGAAAACTTAGGCGGTACAATTAATTATGAGCCCGACATCGATAGTTATAGCAACTTAAACAAACGGCTCAACGTGACGCCAAAGTGGGACGACTTACTGGCCAAGCGCTATGATGGCGCAGTTGACCTATGGGAAGAAACGCCATTTGGTGATGCCAATTATTCGGGTTATGATTCTTACTATGCATCGCCGATTTTACCACGCGTTTACTTTGGCGACAAACAAGCAAAAGTGCTCGACTTTGCCAACGGTTATATTAAAGTGTTAACGCCGCCGCATAGTGCGGGCGATGTCGCCGTCGTCGTGATGAACAACGATGCTGGTGTTTCGAATGGCGCTACTTATACCTATCAGAAATCAGACTTAAAGATCACTAGTATTACACCGCCGAGCGGCAAGCGCAGTGGCGGCGAAAGGCGCGACATACGCGGCCAAAACTTTATGAAAGCAAATGTCAAAGCCTACCAAAATGACGATGCGACACATATTGTCGACGCTTCTGACAAAGTAGCAGCATTGGTTCAATTTGGTAGCATTGGCAATCGCGACATCGAAATTGGGCAACCCAACGATGGTAGAATAAATGCCAATCGGGCGTCGCTATCACTGTTAGGTGGGCTAAAAGTGTCTTACAATGGCGCGGCTAAAACACTGTCGGTTAGCGTGCAAGAGCGCGCAACGACCTATCGACGCAACTTTACAAACTTTACAGAAGATGAAGTGTTTATACCGATTGGCATGCTCAAAAATGGCGACGATTATTATCAGCCAGAAGACTACGGTTATACACCGAATGACCAATACAATAGCGCCAATGAATACGAGTGGATAAAAGTAACAGTTAATCGCGATGCCAAGCGTTTAATTGTCGCACGTGGTTTTGCGCCCAGTGTCAAGTTAGAAGACACTGATCACTTAGTGCTCAAAACGCCATCTTACTATACAATTGAAACTGTTGATGTAACGGTTTACAACCCTGATGGCAGTTTAGATAGCACGAAATTCACCTATAAAAACCCAGCATCTTCGCCAATTATTGAATCGGTTGAGCCATTTAGGGTAAGCCCTAAAAATACAGTTGAAAATCCAACCGATGTCGACCAGCGCATTGTCGAGTCTTCGATTAAAGGCGGTGCGTTAATTGAAATCATCGGTCGCGACCTGCGTGCTGATGCTCGCGTCTATTTAGATAATAAAGAGGCAAAAGTAGAGGGCTATCGCGAAGATACAACCAATGATAGGCAAGTTTTGACAGTGCGCATTCCAACGGGACAGTTAGAATTAAGCGGTAAAAAATTGCCAATTATCGTTGAAAATGGTGACGGTGCAATTGCTAATTCAGCCGATCCACTGCAACTGGGTGGTGACGTCAGGCGCATTTATTTTGTATATCGCAAGCCGTTGTCTGACCCGACCATTACATCGGTTGAGCCCGAACAGACCTCACAATTTGGCGGCAACATGATCACCGTGCACGGTACTGATATTAGAAGCGGCGCCACTGTGATGATCGGTGGTGCTGGCGGCACGGCGATTGAGCCAATAAAAATTGACCCACAAGGCAAATTCTTAAACTTTAAAATGCCGCAAGGTTTACCGCATGGCGTCAAAGACATTCAAATCAACAACCCTGACTTTGGTATGGCAATTAAGCAAAAGGCGCTGACCATTGTCAGTTTTCCAAAACTTGAAGATGGCGTATTTGATAAAGATGGCAATCGCATGCACCATATCGTGATTAATGGTGGTGAAACAATTACCATTAAGGGTGAAAACTTTACTGCCGGTGCAACCGTTATATTTGGTGGGCAGCGCCAACTGGCAAAAGCTGACGACAGCGGACAAATTGGACTTTTCAAAGACGATAAACGCTATCTGGTAAGTGATGGTTTTATTGCGCCAAAGACGGTTGTAATCGACGATAAAACCCTGCAAGTGGTCACGCCAAAAGTGACTGCTGAAGGCAACTTTGACATTACGGTGATCAATGGCGATAGCGGTATAAGTGCCGCTGGCAGGTTTGTCAAATACGGGTTACCAATACCGGCCTCACCCACTTTATTAAAAGTTGCTGTCGTCGATAATCGCTATATTAAGCTTTATGACTATGCCGTAGCGGGTAGCAAGTATTATGAACTCTATGTCTATATTGGCAATAAATCGCTCAGTGCTTTAAGAAATAACAAATTTCGCGATTTTAATTCATTGGGAACAACCGCACAAGTACCACATAAAATTATGCGCTTAAACAGCGATGTCGTCGTAAACAATGGCACACAAGCGCGCTTTATGGTGAAGGCTGTCAATCAATACGGCTATTCTGATTACTCTAATATAGCGACGTTGACTAACAAAGACATCAATAAGTTTTTGATGACAGCAAAACAGATAAAAAAGTCAAATTTACTAGAACAAACCAGTCGTGTTGACTTTAAACAGGACGGTGCGCAGACGCTTGTAACATTAAACGAATTATCACCGTTGTTAGGTCAGACCTATCAGTTGAACAAGGGTGTGCATTCACCGCAACAGATTGCAGTGGTTGCACCTGATCGCTTAATTGCGCGTGGCAAAGGTGTTGTGACGCTGCAAGGCGATTTAATTGAGCTCGATTACAGCTCACAGGCGCTCAACAACCGTCAATTTATCATCAATGATACAGCGAGCCGCGAATACGTCACATTTAAGGTTGATTGGTTGCAAAATTCAGCGACCGCACACGCCTTAGCGAGACTGCCACGCGTCATCAAAGCGGTGTCGCCAGTTGTAGCTGTATCAGCCGAAATTGGCAACAATACAGGTAGCCAACCATTAGGTAAATTAAACGATGGTATGATACTTAATTTTAATTTAAATTCTGCTTACATTAATGATCGTACAGGGCAGTATGTCGCCTTCTATTTTGATGCGGCAAGTGATAGTTGGTTGCCGCTTACCAATCGCCAAACAGCCGATCAAGTTGGCGTTGACGTAACCGAGATGGGTTATTATATACTGGCAAAACCATATTAAAAAAGGAAATGAGGTTGTAATGAAACGATTGTTTGCTTTGATAATAATCATCAGTTTGTTCTGCCAAATTGGCTATGCAGACCCTTATAGTGCACCGCATAACGACAGGCAAGTTGTACAGACATTTAACCCCTTACCGCCTAAACAAGACAATGTTACGGCATTACAGGGTATTGTCCAATATGGCAATCTGACAACGCGCTACGATTTTGATGATGTTTCAGGTGATGCCTACGACAGCGCTGTGCGCATGGCGCTATTAGGCGTTGCTAAAGGCGTTGGCAATCGTCAATTTGCACCTGATGATAAGCTTGACAACATTGCTGTACTGACCATGTTAGTGCGTCTTTACGATGATGAAATAAAGCTCGAACAAGGTGTTTATAATCAAATGAACGGCGCAGCTTCAAGTGTCGTACAAGATGGCCTACAAGACGCCTATTATCAGCGTGCACAAGCTTTGGCCATTTTAGATGGGGGCGAATCAATTAGTTATACGGCATCTGCCAAGCGCCAAGATATTGCGCGTTGGCTAGTCAACGCAGCAAAGTTAACAGCACCAGCTGAACAACATGAAGGGGCGACCGATTGGTCGACCATTCGCGCTGAAAACCGCACGGCTGTTGCCACACTGTTGGCAGAACGCTTGATCAAAAATAATGAGGCAGGGGCATTTAACCCCAATGGGTCGATGACACGTGGGCAATTTACGGCGTTGCTCGACCGCGTCATCGCGCAGTATAGCGAACAATTAAACTTTGTCAAACACGACGCCATTGTCATTTCAAAACAGCTTACCACGACAAACGATGGTACAACGACGACATTTAAATTGCGTAAAACTGATAATACACTTTTGACAATTGAACTGAAACAACCGAAAGTTGGTGAAGTAACTGGTTTTACCGTATTGCGCAATCACAGATTGGGCGATCAAAACACGCTTAGCATTGGTGATAGCGTTAGGTTGCTCGAACAAGATCAAAAAGTCAAACTGGCGGTAGTCTATAACGACAGCAGTGTCGTCCAGCGCCTGATCGACAGCCTTAGCCAACTTGACGACATCGTCGTCAGACAAGGTGTGATACTGTCAAATTTATCTGAAAATGCCGTCTTATCGGGTGAAACTTTGACGGCTCAGCGGCTGCGTATTGAATTAGATGACGACGCTATGATTGAACTGTTTAGCAGCGTTAATCAAGATGGCGCCATCAATGAATATCCGATATTAAATGGCAAAAAAGCAGTTAAGGCAAAAACGCTATATGGCGGCCAGCCGCTAACTGTATATACAAAAGGCAGCGATGTGCTGTATGCCACTGTTGGCAAGCAGCCGATTGAATTCGCCAAGGGAACACTGCGTCAAATAAAGACAACCGAACAAGACACGCAATTGACGATGTTGGGCTTTGATAACACAGTATATCGTTGGACAGTCGCCGATGATGTCAACGTCTATATCAATCGCTATCGCTCAACGCTAGAGGCATTAAAGACAGGGAGTGTAGTTACTGTTCGCGTTATTGGTGACCGCGTGCAGCGTGTTACAGCAGAAAGTTATCAACCGCCTGCCGGCTATACGGGTCAAGCGGGTAGAGTAAGGTATGCCACCATTAAAAAGCCAAATGGCAGCACCATCCAATTGCTTGAAAATGATGAAGTGATCACCCTAGATGACAATACTGAGGTACTGCGCGGCACAACCGTAATTGCGCGCACCCAACTGCGCGCAGGTGATAAAATAGCGCTTTACTATGATAACGCGACTAGTCGTGTACCTTCTAAAATTATCGCCGAACGGCGTGCAACTACAATTGGTGAGCTCGTCAAGGGCAAAGTGATCAATTATAATCAGTATACCGACCAAATAAAACTATCTGATTGTCACATTTTGACAAATGCCAAGTGGCAGCCGACTGATGCTTATAGTGCTACTTATAAGTTGGCTAAACAAGCTGCTGTTTACGATGGCGATCAGCCCGTTGGCAATGCACTCAATAAAGATTACAGCAATCGCGATGCCTATATGGTTGTGGTCGACAATTACGGCAGACCTGAAGTGAGCAAATTGGTCTTTAAAAGTGGTGCTGAAAGGCACTATACGGATGCGATTGCCGATTACAGTACAATTATTGACAAAATGCGTTTAAAAAATAATGTTGATGTCACACTTGATGATGGCACTATCTTTGTTAAAGACGACCGCGTTGTCGATCGCGTTAACTTGCGCGATAAAGCGGGTGTTTATGTACTTGCCAATCAAATGGCAGGGGCAGATATCGCGCGTATTGTCAGTTTGGTCGATGGTTATGATGCCCTGTTTAGTCGTTTTTATATTGGTGCGCTCGATAAAGTTAACCCTTATGATATAACGCTAAAAAATTATGGCAAGGCAAACGGCAATCGTTTGGGCAAGGTCAATCAATATTCTAAAAAACTATACACGACTGATCAAACTGTCATTCACAATTTGACGACTGATAAAAATGTTGACGTCGAACAATTATTTAATGATAATTACAGTCGTGCTGAAAATAAAGCAACGAATAAAAACTTAAAATACAATGGTTATTATGGCGTATTTGTAACTGATGGCAAAGATAATGTAATTTCGATGGCGATACGCTTTCAAGAACTGTTAAAAAATGATAAAATGGAAACGACCGCAAATACCGAAGCTGCTATCGTCGCTCAATTGCAAAACGTTTTTGATGCTGCCATCTTTAGCAAGGGTAAAATTGCCAGTAAAGATGCCACATGGCAACGTTTAGAATTAAAAGATGCCTATAATTATGTGAAGTATTATCGCGAATGGCGGGGCAGTGCTGCAAATCAATTTGTCGATCTAGCTAGCGCTGTTATTGTCAGAGGCAATCAGGCGATAAGTTTTGACCAATTAAGAGAAGATGACGTCGTCTACGTAGTACGCAGCGGGCAAAATGGTCTTGTCGCATTTGTTGAAGAATAGCTAACGATTTAGTTGTGTTCGTCACTTCGAATAAAGTCGAGAAATCTCGGGTTTTAAAAGAGAGATCTCTTCATTACGTGTTACGCACTTCAGTCGAGATGACAGACTTGTCATTTCGAGCGACGCCGAGAAGTCTTGCACATGTCATTTCGAGCGCAGTCGAGAAATCTCGGGTTTCAAATTTCAACTTCATCGTTACAACCATAGAAAGAAGAGAGCATCATGAAAAAAATCATTAGTCTTGTGCTTGTCTGTTTGCTGCTCAATACGTTTGTTTGGGCAGATAACTACGCGATTTATGGCGGCATCAGAGGTGACTTAACCCTAAAATCTGGCGTTTATAACTATCAAGAAATCTGTTTTGTTTCAGGTGAACCAGTCAAATTATACGGTACGGTGACACTGCCTAAGACACCTGACAAAGAAAATTATAAAATATCTTACAAGTACCAACTGGCCAGTCAAGATGGCGTCATTAAATTAGATCGCACTGTATCATACGATGTGACAAAGTCATCTGACAACGGTATGCGGCAGACGATTGTCAAGTCAATAATACCAGTTGGCGGCTTAAAAGAATCTTACACAGTAGACAAAGATAAATATGAACTGGCCAGTTTTCAATACAACAAAAGTGATATTAACGACCTACACCCGGGCATAACATTTGCTTCGGGTAATCTCTTTTATAAAAAAGTCTTTTATAAAAACGGCGATGCTAGTAGTGCTGAAGGCAAATTGACGATTATCGGTGAATCAAAAACCGATTTGGCTTATCAAAACCACTGGTCAGAATTGACTACCCGCATTGTCGACTTAACCTTTGACTATGAGGCCCGTCAGCAAACGACAACCGCTGCAGAACAACCGACCACAACAGCAGCTGAAACCCAACCTGAAACAACGTCGGCCAATGCAGATAACAATGCAGCACAACCTGATAAGCCAAAAAAGGCAGCGTCTTGGTCGGGTAGTGCAACCTTAAAGTTCTCTACCGACAAGAGCACCGCTTTTAATTACGTCAGAAACGATGTTCAAAACATTAGTTTTCGCGGCGGACTACTCAAAACCGAAAATAGTAATGTCGTTTTACAATACAGTTATGACATGCCGAACTCAGCTGGCGCAATAGGTGCTAGAAACAAAGGTGAAGGCAACCTTAACACCTATTCTTTTGAAGACGCTACGCGCTTACCCGTGCCCAAATATAAAGATATAGCTGCTCATTGGGGTGAAGAAGCCTGCTTTCGAATGGGCAGTTTAGAAGGTTTTGCACCAGACGATTTCTTTTTTCCCGATCTCAATATTACCCGTGAACAATTTGCTATGGCGTTGATCAACAGCATTGACCATCTGCCTCCTGAAACGTCTGAACAACGCCGTTCTGAAGCGATTAAATTGTTGCGGCCAAAAGCAGAACCATTGGTATTTGACGATATTAGCCGCGATAGTTTATATTATATTTACATTAAGCGTGCCAATGATGAAGGTCTTATGATTGGTGAGGGTAACGCGCAATTTTTGCCGACGCGACCACTGACTCGTCAAGAGGCAATTACCATTATGGTGCGCGCTTTGGGCATACAAGACATTGCGCCAGCACGGCCTTATCATACAGGCTATCGCGATGATGCCGATATTAGCGATTGGGCAAAAGACGCTATTTATATGGCGCGTGAAAGTGGCATTGTCAAAGGTTACCCTGACAATACAGCCAGGCCGTTGGCACTGATGACACGCGCTGAAGCAGCTACACTATTAAGTCGCTTTATTGACCACTTAAGAGAAGATATCACAACTGATTATCGTGAGAAATTGCTTAATAAATACTAGACTGTGTCAGCTCGAACGAAGCGGAGAGATCTCGCTTTTAAAACCCGAGAATTTTCTGCTACGTTCGAGCTGACAGATTAACTGAATGACCGCCTATTAGAACACAAGGAGATGATAATGAAAAGAACATTAAGCCTTTTATTGGTATTGCTATTAATCGTGCCATTAGCCTTTGCAGATGATGAACTCAGTACAAACGAAATTGATAAGCTGAACGAAATAATTGATACAATTGAGCGCAATTATCATAGTCCGATTAGTCATCAAGAATTAGTTGAAGGCGCTTATCGTGGCATTGTCAATACACTCGATAAACACAGTGATTATCTGAGCAAAGAAGATTTAGCAGCATTTAATGACAGCATTTCGGGCAGTTTTGTCGGCGTTGGTATTTCGATTAATGAAAAAGGTGACTACATTGAAGTGGTAGCACCAATTGCCGATTCACCAGCCGAACAAGTAGGTATTAAGGCGGGCGATTTAATTATTGCCGTCGACGGTAAAAGTATAAAAGGCATGTCGCTTAAAGAGGTTGTCGACATGATTAAAGGACCGATTGATACTGATGTTAGGTTGACAATTGAACGTCAATCTACTAATAAAAAGTACGACTTTACAATTACCCGTGCACGCGTTGTCATCAAGTCGGTTGCACATAAAAAAGTCGACGATGTCGACATTATTAAAATTTCATCTTTCGATAGAAACACGGCGAAAGAATTAAAAGAGATACTTAAAAACAATGGCATTGGGCAAAAAATAATTATTGATTTACGCAGTAATCCTGGTGGCTTACTTGGTCAAGTAGTCGAAATTGCCGATTTATTTTTAGCTAAGGACAAGACGATTTGTTCAGTCGATTATCGCAATTATGATGATAATGTCTTTAAATCTACTAAAGAAGGACTGACGGCAGATTTGGTTGTTTTGGTCGATGGTGCCAGTGCCAGTGCGTCAGAACTTTTTGCTGCCGCGATACAAGATAACAAGCGCGGTACAGTCGTCGGTCAGACGACCTACGGCAAGGGTACAGTGCAAACTGTTTATGATTTAAAAGATGGTTCGGCGGTAAAGTTGACCATTGCAAAATACGCTACGCCAAATGGCAAGTTTATTGATGGCATTGGTGTTACGCCTGATGTTTTAGTTGAAGATAAACCCGTCATTAGTGAATTGGTTGACAATTTTTACCCAATGCAGTCGTTAAACACATCGGCGCGCGGTAGCCGCGATATTGATACCTATGGCTTGGAACAACGCCTTGATTACATGGGCTATGATGTTGTGATCGATGGTTATTTTGACAAGGCGACAGAAGATGCTTTAAAACAGTATCAAACAGAGCACCAGTTAAAGGTGGATGGCAGACTAACGGTTGATATGAAAATTGTCATTCAAGCTGATATCATCGAAAGAGACGAGAAAAAGAATGATTCAGTTATAATTGAAGCGCTTAAAATAATAAATGATAATTGAGGTATAAAATGAAAAAAGGCGATATTATTTGGCTGGCATTATTAATAGCGGTACTGTTTTTAATGCTGTCGCCGCTGACGAATCATGCCTTTGAACAGGCGACACTAAAATTCCCTTATTTACTGGGGTTTATCAAATTTGCCATTCTAGCGACAATGGGGGAACTGTTAGCGCTGCGCATTGCCAAAGGTGATTACACTAAGCCACCTGGCTTCGCTTGGCGGGTGATTATTTGGGGTATTATTGGCATATTGATTACGCTGATGTTTAAAGTGTTTGCTGGTGGCGTTTTATTTGCACTCGACAAGGGCTTTTTGCCGTTTAAGGGCAGCCCAATTGCCTTTGCTTTTTTTACCAGCCTTTTGATGAACGCCTTTTTTGCGCCAACTTTTATGGCGCTGCACAAGCATACGGATACCTATTTAGAATTGCGTCATACCAATAAAAATGTTGGTTTAACAGATGTTGTAGCAGCAATCGACTGGCAAAATTTTGTTTCGTTTGTCGTCTTAAAAACAATTCCATTTTTTTGGATACCGGCACACACGATAACGTTTTTACTGCCAGTTCAATATCGCGTTATGGTGGCGGCGCTTTTATCAATTGCGCTAGGCTTGATATTGTCGCTCAGCAAAAAATCACGCGACTGACAATCGCACGCCTTGTCATCTCGACCGAAGCGCGTAGCGCGCAGTGGAGAGATCTCGCTTTTAAACCCGAGATTTCTCGACATTGCTCGAAAAGACAGGGGGTATTCGACTTTTTATATGATTAACTGGAGTAATCAATGCAGCACGCTAAAAAGCAAATTAATAACCATAAAAAACAAAAACGACGCACTGCCAAAAGTGCTAGCTATAAAAAAAATCGCTCTGCGGCGCCGCTGCCCAAACAAGTGAGGCCTGACGGTACAATTCGCTTAAACAAAGCGATTGCGCAATCGGGTGCCGCGTCGCGCCGCGAAGCTGACGCCTTAATTGCGGCTGGTCGCGTGACGATAAATGGCGTTTTAGCTGAAATGGGCAGGTTTGTACTGCCAACAGATGATATCGCAATTGATGGCAAGTCGATTCGAAAGAAAATAAAGCGGATTTACATGGCGCTTAACAAACCAGTTGGCATTGAATGCACAACCGATCGCCGTGTCAAAGATAATATCATTGATTTTATTGGTTATCCTGAACGCATTTTTCCAATTGGTCGCCTAGATAAAGATTCTGAGGGGCTTATTCTGCTGACCAATGATGGTGACATCGTCAATCCAATTTTGCGCGCTGATAATGCCCATCAAAAGGAATATATCGTCACGGTCAATAAGCCGATCAGCGACCAATTTATTGCAAAAATGTCAGCGGGTGTTGCTATACTTGGTACTGTGACGCTACCTTGTAAAGTGACCAAAATCGGCGCAAAGCGCTTTAACATTGTATTAGTGCAAGGCTTAAACAGACAAATTCGACGCATGACAGAAGCACTTGGCTATAGTGTGACATCGCTTAAACGCGTGCGTATAATGAATATTCACTTAGGGAAACTAAAAACGGGGACCCACCGCATACTGTCAAAAGGCGAACTATCTGAATTAAAGCGTATAATCGGCGCCTAGTGTGCGCTTTAGGGTAAGTTTACGCTTTACAATAGGCGAACAATTAAATATAATTGTAAATAGGGATTTTGTTTAAAACAACTAAATAAAATTTATCAATAATATAAGGAGGATTATATGAAATCGTATTCGGTTGAAAAAATTAGGAATATTGCCTTGCTTGGGCATGGCGGGTGTGGTAAGACGACAGTTATCGAGTCGTTACTTTACACACTCGGCGAGACAAAGCGCATGGGCAGCGTTGATGATGGCACGACCACATCAGACTTTGACAAAGAAGAAATAAACAGAAAGTTTTCAATTGGTACAGCAGTAATACCAGTAGAACACGATGGTCACAAGTACAATTTTTTAGATACACCTGGTTATTTTGACTTTCAAGGTGAAGTGACATCAGCGCTACGTGTGGCTGGTGGTGCTATTATTGTCGTAGACGCTTCAAGTGGCGTTGAAGTCGGCACCGAAAAAGCTTGGAAAGAAACCGAAAAGCGCAAGATGCCAAAATTTATCTTCCTTAATAAGATGGATAAAGAAAACATTAAATTTGAAGAACTAATTGCTGAATTAAAAGAAAAACTCGGTAAAAAAATTGCACCGTTTGAAATTCCAACTTACGAGGGTGAAAAGCTAACCGGTTATATCAATGTTGTCAACAATAAAGGGCGTCGCTTTGACGGCACTAAAGTTGTCAGCTGTGATGCACCTGCTGGCTACGAAGAAAAGTTTGAACAATTTCATGAACTATTGGTCGAAGCGGTTGCTGAAAGTGACGAAGTACTATTAGAAAAATACTTTGAAGGCGAACCCTTTACCAAAGAAGAGTTGCGCGAAGGTCTTAGAAAAGGCGTTTTGGCAGGCGATATTGTGCCAGTTTTAATTGGTTCGGCTGAAAATTCACTCGGTATGCAAAGTTTGCTCAACATGTCGTTCAACTACTTGCCAACACCAAAGGATATGCACGATGGCCAGTATGAAGGTAAGAACCCTGAAACAGACGAAGCAGAGGTTAGAACTGTCGATGACGGCCAACCGTTCTCAGCTTTGGTATTTAAGACCATTGTCGACCCATTTGTCGGTAAAATTTCGCTGTTTAAGGTTTATTCTGGCTCAGTTAAAAAAGATATGGAAGTGCTCAACAGTAATAAAGATGAAAATGAGCGCGTGACCAATATTAGTTTAATTCGCGGTAAAAAACAACTTGATGTCGACTATGTAGGCGCTGGTGACATTGGTGTGATCACTAAATTACAGTACACAGAAACAGGTGATACATTATGTGATAAAGCCAATCCGATCGTTTATCCTGGTATTCAATACGCCAAGCCTTGTTTATTTAGAGCGGTTGAGCCAAAAGATAAAAAAGACGAAGATAAAATTGGTTCATCACTTGCCAAGTTAATGGAAGAAGACCCAACCATTATCGTAGAGCGCAACCGCGAGACGCACCAAATGCTGGTTGGTGGTCAAGGCGTTATGCACTTACAAGTATTAATCAATAAGCTACAAAATGTGTTTGGCGTAGCAGTTGATTTGGTCGATCAAAAAATTGCTTACCGCGAAACGATTAAAGGTACGGCAGATGTACAGGGCAAACACAAAAAACAATCAGGTGGTTCTGGCCAATACGGCGACGTTCACATTCGCTTTAGCCCTTCAACTGAAGAATTTGAATTCGACGAAGAAATCTTTGGTGGCTCAGTGCCAAAGCAGTATATTCCTGCGGTTGAAAAAGGCCTAAGAGAAGCCGTTGTCAAAGGGGTATTGGCAGGTTTCCCAGTTGTCAATATTAAAGCTGTTTTATACGATGGTTCATATCACTCAGTTGACTCTAACGAAAATGCCTTTAAGATGGCAGCTTCAATCGCCTTCAAAAAAGGTATGGAAGCCGCTAAACCAGTGTTGTTAGAGCCAATTATGCACGTTGAAGTTGAAGTGCCTGATGACTACATGGGCGACATCATGGGCGACATGAACAAAAGACGTGGCAGAATATTAGGTATGGAACAAGTCGGTGGCGGCTATCAGCGCGTTTTGGCTGAAGCACCGCAGTCTGAACTGTTTACCTATGCCTCTGACTTGCGTTCGATGACACAAGCGCGCGCGAGTTTTACGCTTGAATTTGAGCGCTATGATGAAGTGCCAGGTCAATTGGCTGAAAAAATAATTACCGAGGCAAACGAAGAATAAAATCTACATAGGCGGCGCTTTGTTTTGCGCCGCTTATTTTTGCTAAAGTGTCATTTCGACCACAGTGGAGAAATCTCGGGTTTTAAATGCGCGATCTCCACTTCACAGGGTTTCGGTCGAGATGACACAATGGCTACGCTTTTCGACTGAACAAATACAACGAAAGGAATTATCATGGCTAAACATTTACATATTATGGCAAAAAAAGGCGATATCGCTGAAACGGTACTATTACCGGGTGATCCGTTACGCGCCAAATTTATTGCTGAAAACTTTTTAGAAGACGCTATCTGTTACAATAACGTGCGTGGCATGTTGGGTTTTACAGGCACTTATAAGGGCAAGCGTGTTTCAGTACAAGGTACCGGTATGGGGGTACCATCAATTTCTATTTACGTCAATGAGTTAATTACTGAATACGGTGTTAAGCAGTTAATTCGCATCGGTAGCTGCGGTTCAATTCAAGAAGATGTCAATTTGCGCGATATCGTTTTGGCAATGAGCGCCTGCACCACGTCGCGCGTCAATAATAGACGCTTTCCACATATGGATTATGCGCCAACTGCCAATTTCGATTTATTGAGCCGAGCCTATCAGTTTGCCGTTGAAAAGAATTTTCCGGTTAAAGTTGGCAGTGTCTTGACAAGTGATCTCTTCTATGAAGATGATTTAACCGATTTAAAAAAATTATCGCAACATGGCGTTTTAGCAGTTGAAATGGAAACAGCTGAATTATTTACGACGGCAGCTAGGTTTGGTGTTAAGGCGCTGGCGATTGTGACGGTTTCAGACCATATTTTACGCGGTGAACAGACTTCGCCTGAAGAGCGTCAAGAAACCTTTACTGACATGATGGAAGTTGCGCTTTCTCTAGCGTAATTAATAAATAGCAACTGATTTTAAGTAGGCTGTGCTGCATTTAATGCAAGTGTACAGCCGAAGTTAAGAGGGTTCGACTTAAACAGTAGGTGTAGGGCAAAATGAGTAAGCAAAACAAGAAAAGCAGCATGAAAAAGACAATAACATTATTACTAATGATGATCATTGCCGCCTCTTTTGTTGGCTGTAGTATGACAAATGTCCCAGAGACAGAAAATACAACGCAAGCAACCACAACAGTAGTAACGACACAACCAATTGAAACAACGTCAACAGAGCCAGTGGTAACTGGCAGAGCTATTTTGGCTGATCAACTATTTCAAAATGTCAATGCTAGAAAAGCAATTGCGCTTGCTTTTGATAAATCGATTATTACTGATACAATTATCAGCAATGGCTCCAAACCAATTGATTATTTTGTGCCAAAAGGTCTTGCGGTGTCAACAGATGGCGTAGATTTTCGAGTTGCTTATCCTGATGGATGGCATCATTTTGATGTCGAAAAAGCACAGCTTTATTGGCAAAAAGCCAAGCGCGAGCTCAATTTTGAAACAGCTAAAATTAGGTTGTTAACTTTTGATTCAGAATCGGCTAAAAAGATTTCTAAAATTATTCAAACGCAATTACAAGATAATTTAGATGGGCTTGAAGTGGTTTTAATACAACAGCCTTTTACCAATAAAATAGCGCTTGCTGACAAGGGTAAATTTGATATAGAATACACCGGTTGGGGGCCTGATTATCCCGATGCAATGACTTTTTTAGACATGTGGGTAACCGATGGCGCCTATAATGTTGCGGGTTATTCCAGTAAAACATTTGACGATTACATAAAGCGTGCAAAAAGTGGCTCGCTCGCCAATGATACAGCGGCAAGAGCTAAAGTATTACAAATGGCTGAAAAACTATTAGTCGCCGATGATTGTGTCATTATACCACTTTATCAGCGGGCGCGCGCTTCACTTGTGTCACCCAAAGTAAAGGGTATTGTCTTTCATCAATTTGGTGGCGATTATACTTATGACAAGGCGGTCACTGAAAATATTACCGACGGCAAGCGGATTATTCGCTTATTTGGGGCATCAGATATTCCGACAATGGATACCAATAAGGCCACTGATGGCGTATCGCTTGAAATTATGGCAAATGTTTTAGAGGGGTTAATCAAACTCGATGAAAATGATATGCCAAAAGCTGCTGGGGCGGCCAGTTGGGAAATTTCAAAAGATGGCACTGAATATATATTTCACTTAGTAGAAAATGCGCGTTGGTCAAATGGTGATCCCGTCACGGCAGATGATTATGTCTATTCGTGGCGTCGTTTGGCCGATCCAGCGACACAAGCGCCTTATCAATTATTAGTTGAAACTGCACAAATTGCTAACTATGAAGCAGTTATTAACGGTGAAGCGCCACTTGATGACTTTGGGGTTACGGCAGTTGATCCTTACACTTTAAAAGTAAAACTTGAAATGCCAGTACCATACTTTTTGAAATTGATGAGTTTTCCCAGTTTCTTTCCAATTAATCAGCAATTTGTCGAAGCAAAGGGTGAGGCCTTCGGTACATCTCTAGAAAACACGCTCTACAATGGCCCTTATACAATAAGTCATTGGCAAGTTGGCTACAGTTATGCACTGGCCAAAAATGAAAATTATTGGAACAAGGCAAATGTCTTAAATGACGGGGTTGATTTTAGAATTGTAAAAGACGCCATAGCGGGTATTAATCTTTATGAATTAGGCGAAGTCGACCGCGCTGAGGTCAATGGCGAATTTGTTGATCAGTACATTGATCACCCGCATTTTATTGTAGAAGATGGCAGCGCCGTGTTTTACTTGGTGTTTAACATTAATAATCATGAGGTGGAAAGTGGAAAGTAGTAAAGTGGAAAGTAGAAAGTGGAAAGCTTTCAACTTATAATAATATGAATACACTGCAAGATATCGAAAAGAGCATTATAAAAAAATATCGTAAGACCATTTGGCGCCCCTTTACGCGAGCGCTTAATGACTTTTCATTAATCGATGACGGCGACCATATCGCCGTCGCTATTTCAGGTGGCAAAGATTCGTTAATACTGGCAAAATTACTGCAAGAAGTGCAGCGTCATGGCAAAGTGCAATTTAATTTGTCATTTTTAGCAATGGATCCAGGCTACAGTAGCAGTGACTTAGAAAAATTAAAGGCTAACTGTGCGCAGCTAGCAATACCACTACATATCTATCAAACCGATTTATTTAGTTCAATTGATCAAATGCAAGTGAACTACCCCTGTTATCTATGTGCCAAAATGCGGCGTGGTTTTTTGTATGAAAAAGCGCAGCGCTTAGGTGCTAACAAATTGGCGCTTGGCCACCATTTAGATGATATTGTTGAAACGGTTTTAATGAACGTACTTTACGCCGGCAACTTTATGACAATGATGCCCTATATTAAAAGTACAAACTTTGCAAATATGGCATTGATTCGACCAATGTATTATATAGAGGAAAAGGCGATTGTGCAGTGGCTTAATTATAACGGCATTGCTGCGCTTGACTGTGCTTGCGCCGTAGCGGCTAAAAAAATAGCGAGTAGTCGTGCGGTTGTCAAGGCATTAATTGCCAATTTAGCTGAGGATAATCCCAATATAAAAAAATCAATTTTAAAGTCAACTGAAAATATCCATTTAGATGCCGTTTTGGGCTTTAAAAGACGCGGTAGAAATTACCGCTACGATGACTACAATCAAGTGGACAATTATCAAATCTAGCGCTGTACTTGCTGCAGTCTACTTTCTGCTTTATTGTCATTTCGAGCGCAGTCGAGAAATCTTGGGTTTAAGCATTTGAATTTATGTTTTCCTTTCCGCCTTCCACTTTCCACTTATTATTACAATACTTTTCACTATTATTACACTTATATTACATATGGTAACTAATGCTTGTTCGTCTTTGTTATCGGTGGTATACTTGACGCAGCATAAGAGTGTGGCTAAATGCCTACTCTGCTAAGACCAGGCTCCTGATTTGGGGGGGAGAATGGTAACTAATCAATACCCCACAGTATTTCCAAAAAGGAGGAAGTATTACTATGAGAAAGATTCTTTCCCTAGTACTCGTCTTAGCATTAGTGCTTGGCGCTTTCCCAGCATTTGCTGACAACGGCATGAGCGAGTTAGAAATTGCTAACATGCTCAAAGAGTACAAAGTACTCGTCGGTAACGAAAACGGCGACTTAATGTTAGACGAATACTTAACAAGAGAGCAAGCAGTCGTTATCTTAGCAAGATTAATGAATGCTGAAGAAGAAGCAATGAACACCAAGTTACAGTCTTCTTTCACAGATGTTGACCATCCTTACTATGAGCCTTTCATCGCTTATGCAGAGTTAAAGGGTTGGACAAACGGCATCGGTAACGGCTTATTTGGTTTTGGCCAAAAATTAACTGTACAGCAAAACGCTGCTTACATGTTAAGAGCACTTGGCTATGATACACCTTATGAAGGCGTTATGGATACAGCTAGAACATTAGGTTTATTAGAAGGCGTCATGTCTGATGATCCTGCTGCTATGATCTTACGTGGTCAAACAGCTGTCATGATGTACAACACATTACAGACAAAGCCTAACAACAGCGACATGACATTAATGCAACAGTTAGGTATTGAAGCGCCTGCAACAGGTGTTGCTGCTATTCAAAAAGTTGAAGCCAAAAACCTCAAGCAATTAAAAGTTTACTTTACAGCACCGATTGAAAAAGCTGGCGACGAAGATAACTGGAGCGTTAACAAGAAGGCATCATTCGAGATTACAAAAGACGCTAGTTTTGAACTTTCAGAAGACAAGAAGATGGTTACAATTACATTAGCTGATGGCGAAGTTGCCGAGCAGCAAGAAGTTGTTACATTAACTTGTAAAGACCTTTTAGACGAAGAAGTTGTCGTTGAAGACATTCAGTTCTTAGACGTTACAATTCCGACAGTTGAAAAAGTAGAAGTTGTTGGTATTAATACAGTTAAAGTTACTTTCTCTGAGCCAATGAGCTATGGTGGAACTGAAAAAGGTTCTGATTCAGGCCATTCAATGCTCAACAAAGACAACTACAAAGTAAAAGAAGCTGATGGCTCAAAACTTTACATCAACGAAGTTAAGAGCTCTAAGCACAACACAGTTGCTTTTGTAGAACTGTATTCAGATTTAAAACAAGGCGATATCGTTTTTGAAGTTAAAAACATTGAAGATTTCCAAGACTACAATGTTCAAGAACCAGCTATCTTCAACTTAACAGTTGTTAAAGATACTGAAAAGCCTTATGTTGTCGGTTACAAAGACGCATCAGCTTATGAAATTACATTAATTTGGAACGAAGACATTAAATTTGAAAGTGATCCAGATGCAGAATCAATTACCGATGCTGATGAACTTGAAAAGTTCTACCACACTAACTCAAAAGATACGCCTGAAAAAGTTACAATTGACGGCAATGAAATGACTTTAGAGTTTGGTTATGATGAAGACGCAGATTATGACCACTTATTACCGCAAGGTACAGCTTATGTTTATGTACAAGACGAAGCAGTTGAAGACTATTGGGAAAATGAAAACGACGATCAAATGCTCGTTGCTGAAATTGACCTCGATAAAGAAGCACCTTCAATCGTTAGCCATAAGCAAAAGACACAAAGAAAACTTGAAGTTAAGTTTTCTGAAAACATCTACAACAAAGATGATTATGAGATTACATTAGTCAAAGATGGTAAAAAATCTAAGACTGGCTTTACTTATGAATACAAAGAAAGTGGCGCTGACTATGACAAAACTTTAGTGTTTATGTTTAATAAAGACATGACTGGCGACTATTCATTAGTATTCGAAAAAGTAGAAGACCGTGCCGGCAACGTTATGCCAAAGACAACATATGACGTTACTTTTGAAGATAAACTTCGCCCAGTTGGTGCAGATTTTGAAGTAACAGCTTACAATGTTGGCGAGAAGAAGCAAAAGATTTTAATCAACTTTAAAGAAAAAATGGATGTTGATAGCATTACAGATGTTGACAATTACTTCTTAACTGTAGATAGTGCTAACTCAGATGGCACTTCATCTTATTCGTTAGTTGCTGATTTTGATGATGACGATGTTGATTTCGAAGTACTTGATGAAGGTGAAAAGTTACTTATTACTCTACCAGAAGATGTTTATGACTTAACAGCTACACCTGCTACTGCACTTATACTTGATCAGTATCTCAAAATCGGTCAAGTTAAAGACGCAGCTGGCAACAAAATGACAACATATTCTATCAACAAAGAAATTGATAATGGCGATAATACTGATATCGGTTCTAAAGCTAAGCTTACTGGTAGAAAGACAATCGTTGTTACAATTAAAGATGATGTTCGTGCTAAGTTAGATATTGACCAAATTCAAGTTGGTACAACAAGTGGCGGTGCATTCACAGCGTTTGAACCTGCTAAGACAAATGTTAAGTTAAATGATGATGACGAAACAGTTATTACATTTACACTTAAAGAAAAGCGCGACACAACATCTAACACTGGTCTTGCATACAAGATCGATGGCACAGGTATTGAAAACAAATACGGCCAAGAAGTAGCAGATGTTACTAATGGTTTTGTTGCTGACAAAGCAGCGCCAGAAGTATTAACGGTTGAATACGAAAAAGCCGCTGCAGGTAGTGATGTAAGTTATCTATATGTTGAGTTTACTGAAGCAATCAATTCTGATTCAATTGCTGTAAGAGGTAACAACGGCTTTATGGATAATGAAGAGTTAATTTCATTAAATGAGAATAACACTGTTACACTCGTACCAGGTATGCCTAACTGGGTTAAAATTGAAGAAAAAGATGATGATGCTGACTTCGATGAATTCACAGATTTGACATACGATGGCAAAAACGACATTCAAGATGCTGCTGGTAACAGAGTTGATGACTTTGACTACACTAAGAAATTAGAGTTACACTAGTCATAATCATTAAAAGCGTTCAAAGAAGAGAAATCGAAAGATTTCTCTTCTTTTTTCTTTTTGGTGACAACTTGATGACAACTTGTATTAATCTGTTTTATTTATAATTGCATATGGTATAATATAGGCAGCAAAATATATGAAGGAGGATTACATGAAAAGAAATCTTGCACTACTACTTATTCTAACATTATTGCTTTCAGTGTTTTCTTATGCTGCGTCAGAGACAAAGAGCGTTGGCGAACATCTAAAGGAATTAGGTGTCATTAAAGGTGATGCTGAGGGCGATTTAAACGAAAATGACAATTTAACACGTGAAGAGGCGATTACAACCGTTATTCGTTTAATGGGCAAAGAAAAAGAAGCACTAGCCACTAAGGTTGAGCCATCTTTTACAGATGTACCAAAGGACAGCTGGGCTAAACCCTATATTGCCTATGCTGAAATGAAAGAGTGGACAAACGGTATTGGCGAAGGAAAATTTGGTCTTGGCAAAAATGTGACAACCAAGCAGTACGCTACCTATATGTTACGTGTGTTGGGCTATGGCGATACGCCATATGAGCAATCGATGATTCAAGCAGCTAAACTTGGTTTGTTAGACGATGTTGTTGCTACAAAAGGCAGTGCGATTATTACACGTGCTGATGTCTTTGTCATTATGAATAACACGCTAAATAGCAAACCAAAAGATAAAGATGAGCAATTGGTGTACGTGTTGGGTTTATTAAAAGATAAAACTGAAACACCTAAACCGGAACCAAAGCCGCAAGAGCCGCAAAATGCAGCCGTTAAAGAAGTGATTGCCGATTCGTTAAAGCAATTTAAAATTGTTTTAACGGCACCTGTTGAAAGCGCCGGTGATGAAGAAAACTACAGCTTAGATGGTGATGGCAAGGCCAAAGTCGATAATGATTCTGTATTTGAATTATCGAAAGATAAAAAAGAAATTATCGTCACGATGACAAAAGCTGCTGAGCAACAAGAAAAAGTCGATCTTGAAATTGAAGATATTTTTGGCAAAGATGTTATAATAAAAGACGTTCAATTTTTAGATAGAACAATTCCTGAAGTCGTTGATATAGTTGTGGTAGGCGATAAAAAAATTAAAGTTATCTTTTCAGAGCCGATGTTAGTTGACGGCAGCGCTGAAAAGAGCATGCTTAACAAAGACAACTACGAAGTATTTGATAAAGACGATGACAGCTTATATATCGAGAAAATAACCGCGGCAAATAAACAGGGCACAGCGGCAATTGTTCAGCTATATAGCGAGCTCGATAACGATGTTACAGTATCGGTTGAAAATATTGACGACTATGCTGGCTTTGGTGTTATTGCCAAAAAAGTGCAAGCTTCTTACAATAAAGACAAAACGGCACCAAAGTTGTTAGGCTATAAGGCGTCATCATTGCGCAAGGTAACTTTAGTGTTCGACGAAGATATCGCTTTAGCTAAAGATAAGTCGGCCTTTTATCACACTAACACCAGCAATAAGGCAGAAAGTGTTGAAGCAAGTGGTAAAGACTTAATTATTACCTTTGCAAAAGGCGACGAAATGCCAGCCGGTACAACTTATATTTACATTAAAGACGAGGCCATTGAAGACCTATGGGGCAATTTATTAGATGGCAGACAAAAGTACGAAATAACGGTCACAACCGATAAGACAGCGCCACAAGTTGAAGGCAAAGTTAAGGTCAAATCGCAGCGCAAACTGGAAATTAAATTTGATGAGGCGATTGAAAAAAATTCTGACTTTGACATAACACTGCTGAAAAATGGCGATATTGTCAAAAATGATTATACTGAATCAATCAACAAGAATATTTTAAGCTTGACATTTGAAAAAGATCTTTACGGCAAGTACAAGTTAATTGTTGAAGGCTTAGAAGACGAAATGTCAAACGAAATTGACAAGATAGCACTTTCATTTGAAGCTGATGATGCAACAGCACCAGTGGCGGCTGACTTTAAGGCAACGGCTTATAAAATTGGTGAAAATAACCAATTATTAATTGTTCAATTTGGCGATAAAATGAAGGAATCTGACATCTTAAGTTTAGATAACTATGAATTAGATCATAAATTCTTGAGCGATTTAGAAGACGTTACTGTTAAGGCCATTGATGACAATGAAGCAGTTAAGATTACAATTCCTGAAGATCAGTTTGATTTTACTAATGATAATCTTAGCAATGACAACAAATTGCTTACAATAGGTAAAATGTCTGATGCTGCTGGCAATAAAATGAATGATTTTTCAGTAAAAGTACATGTCAAAAATGGCGACAAAACTGGTATCAAAATTGAAGAAGTGCGCTTAGTGACTAACAAAAAAATTGAATTTGAAATTGCTGATAAATTGAGTGATGTAACGGTTAAGCAATTTGTCATTTTCCACGATGGTGACAAGCTAAAATTGGCAAGCCATGCCGTTGACGATATGAAAAATGGCAATACAGTTGTATCTTTCAAATTAGCAGATAGTGTTGGCACCAACCCAGAAGACGAAAATCTAAAGTATGTAGTTCGCGATAAAGCAGATCTTGAATCAGATGATTTAACACCGAGCAAAAATCGCTATGGTCAAATCTTAATGGGAGAACAGGGCGATATTGAAGACAAGTGTGCGCCAGAAGTTGATAAAGTTGTCTTAGTTGACGATGAAACCATTTATGTTTATTTTACTGAGGACTTAGATTCTGGCTATATTTCAAGTAAAGGTAAAAACGGTTTTTCAGTTAGCGAAGGCGAGGTTGATTCAGCCACACTACACAGTTCAAAGAACAATGTTATCGTCATTGAGGGTGAAGATTTTACTAAATACAGCAATATCAATTACGAAGATTCAAATATTTACGACTTAGCTGGCAATGAAATGGAATCGTTTAGGTACAAAGAAAGGCTAAAGACCGCAGACTAAAGTGTGCTGTCTATCATCTCTACTGGAGTATCGTTCTGTTCTGTCATATTAATTGAAACGTTAGCAGAATAGAGTGATCTAGGGTTGAAATTTAAAATTATATTAAAAATATGTGATGATTAACTGTTAATCATCACATATTTTCTTTTTTTTGGTATACTATCACTAGAGGTGATTTTATGAAAAAACAGCTTTTGCTAATTTTGATGATCGTAGCATTAGTAACACAAGGCGTTTTTGCTGATGCCACGAAATTTTACTTGGCGGTAGAAGGCTTAAATGTCAAAGCAACCAACAAACTAAAACGCGAGATCGATCAGCTGGAATTGCAAACGTTTGTTGTGCAAAAAAGTGACCTGAAGTCGGTCAAAAAACTCATAAAAAAATATCGGCTTGGTCAGGGCATTCAAGAAGAATTAGAGATGGAAATGGCGATTGTCAATTTGGTTGAAAAGGCCAGGCTAGGTAATCGCATTAAAGAAATTGGCTATCAAGTAGAAGAAAATGCTACTTTTTTGGCGGCTCGCAAGTTGTATTTGGGTACGCTAAAGACAAAATTAGATCTTGAACTCGCTCAACTCATTTACGATAATCAGCTAGCGGCATTTAACGCCGATAAGGTTAAATGGCAAAATGGCACAATTTCAGAAACCGATTACTTGAAGGCCACCAAACAATTTGACAAAGTGACCAACGACTTAGAACTGGCTAAAATTGATTATAATAAAATGTACGGCAAATTGCGTACTTTGCTAAATGGCGATGTTGAAGTGAACAGTGAACCAGCTCGACTAAGTCCGCTGGCGCCGCTTAGCTATTACAACGGTTTAATTGATCATCGCTTTGAAGTTCAGCTGCCAAAATTAAAAGCCGAAATTATCGATTTAGATTTGCCATTTTATACCAAGCGGTTTTTAGCCGTGCCGGCTATTAAAAGACAATATGATGAAATGGTTGTCGATAGAGAAAGTTATCAACTGGACATTAAACAGAAACGTTACGAAATAAAAAAAGAAATACAGCAAGCGCGGCTTGAAATACAGCAAGCCGCACTTAAAGTTGAAATCTTAGCGACAAAGTTAACCGATTTGCGCGCCCGTCTGACTCAACTAGAAGCATTATATGATAAGGGCATTATTAGCAAACAAAAGTTAAATGACTTTAAGGTAACAGTTAAACAGCTAGAAAATGGCTATTATTTAAAGTCTTGTGACCTGAACAATAAAAGAATTGCCTTAGGCATGGCTATTTCTGCCGGCCCGGCCTACGAGGAGGAATAAATGAAACGGTTAATAACGACATTTTTAATATTTGCCTTGACGTTGTCACTTTGCTTTGCGGTAGAACACCCCAAGCCAATTGCCGAACAACACAAGATGCTAGAAGAACAGCCTAAGACAACAGAGCAACCTAATCGATTAGAACAGCCTAAAACAGTTGAAGAACTAATTAATTTGGCAAAAGCCAACGACTTACAGACTAAAATCGATGCGGTCACAATTGAAAAATTAGAAATACGTCAAGCTGAAGCGCACCGCCTAGCTGGCAATATTTCTTACGGTGGTGACGATGACGCCCAAATAGTACGCGTTTACACAATTCAGACTGTCGATACCAAGCGCGCTGATAATGAATTGAAATATCAAAAGATTGCTCAGCAAAAACACAACGATGAACTCGTTGTTAAAGTTGAAAACGGCGTAGCCAATTATGTGTTGGCAGAGCGTGAACTGGCTGTAAAAAAAGCCGAAGTTTCACTGTTAGAGCGCAAGGCTGAAGCGGCAAAATTAAAAGTAAAATTGGGTTCGGCAATTGCCTTAGATTTAATAGAGGCAGAAAACGCTGTCACAGAAGCTAAATTAAATTTAATCGACATCGAAAACAATGTTACAGATGCGCTATTGGAATTAAAGAAAATTGTCGGCACCGATTTTGTGCTCGACATCCCCTATGAAATTGTGATAACAACGCCCTATAGCGAGGCAATTGAAGAAAATGTCGATACCTATGTAGCTCGTAAACTCGACGTCATTAAAGCGGTTGATAATTACGATGTACAGCAAGGCTTAACTGAAGTAATCACCGCTAATTACCGCGAGACATTGCGTGAATACAAGCAGGGCGTGTTAGATTTGACAATTGCAGAAAACGAGCGTGATGACGCTGTCAAAAACGCTGAAATCGATATTGTGGCCGATTACAACCAGTTGCAAGTCCACTATAAAAACTATCAAGTGGCGGCTGCTCTGTTGCAAATTGCCGAAAAAGAATTGGTAAATAATCAGACCAAGCTAAAGCTTGGCGTAATTTCTAAACTTGATTTAGCGGCGTCAGAACAAGCGCTTTTAGAGCGTCAATTTGATGTTGCAAGCGCCATTAATAAATACAATAAAGCCAAGCGCAATTATTTGTTAAATTTAAAACAGTACGATGTTGATATAACACCAAAAGAGATCGACTTAAACGACATTTATTATCTCAATTAAAAATAAGGGGCATGTCAACTATATGACATGCCTAGTTTTTATCAGTAGATGTTTTTTCGATGACCGATATCAATAAGTATAATCGTTATTGTTTTATCGTCTATTTCACAGATTAATCTATAATCACCTATCCTATATCGCCAATAACCACTTAAATTATAGCGCAATGGTTTCTCTTTTGCCCTAAGATCATTTGAATTTTGTATCTTATTGTCGATATACTTCTTTATTAGTATCTGTGTTGATTTATCTAATTTTGTTAGATTTATTAAAAAATCTCTTGTGGCAACTACTTTATACATCAAATATTTAACGCCTTCCATACATCTTCGATTTCGATTAAGTCTAGCTTATTTTGCTTTTTGTTTTTTTTATAGTTTTTAATAATTTTCAAATCAAAATCATCTTCGAGTTTCTGAAACGTTATTCTTTTTAATAATGTTGATGTACCACAATTATAAACTTTTTGAGCTTCATCAAGAATTTGCTTTTCTTCGTCAGTAACTCTAACACTTATCACATGCATATTAGACCTCCTTGTATTACAATTGTAGTACATTGATGTTGAATAGTCAAATAGTCGTAATAACTAGTTAGCTATGCTTTCTATTAAGATAGCGAATGGCGCCACTAATTAAGCATTTAATTCCTGTTTTCATAACGTTTTCGTCAACGTTTAAATGTGGGCTGTGTAATATGGTGGCGCCGCGGTTTTTGTCAGACTCCATCCCCGCCCAAAAGTAAACTGAAGGTACATGTTTAGTAAAAGCTGAAAAGTCTTCACCGCCAGCTGCTGGGTTATCGGCGATAATGACATTTTGATCGCCAATTGCCGTTTTAAACGAATCTGTCATCAGCGCAGTAAGTTCGGGGTCATTCACCGTGGTTTGGTAGCCCTTGACATAGTCGACTTCGATGTCGCAGCCAAATGCCATCGCAATACCAGCACATATTTCCTTAATGCGGCGTGGTACGTATTCGTCTAAACTGTCATCAAATATGCGCACTGTACCTTCCATATCAACCTTTTCAGCTAAGACATTATAGCGAATACCACCATTAATTTTAGAAATTGTGACGACGGCGCTATCAAGTGCGCCAACATTGCGGCTGACGATTGTCTGTAAGCTGCTGATCAGTTCTCCCGCACAGGCGATTGCATCGATGCCTTCTTCAGGCGCAGACCCATGTGACGCCTTACCGCGAATTTTAATGTATAACCGATTAGACTGTGCCATCATAACGCCTGATTTAAGCGAAACCGTGCCAACAGGCAGTTTGTTCCAAACGTGTAGTGCCATAGCGGCATTTACTTTGGGGTTTTCTAGTACGCCGTCATCAATCATATATTGGGCACCGCCAGTTGGGTTGCCCTCCTCAGCGGGTTGAAAACACAATTTAACTGTACCACTAAAATAGTCTTTTAACTTGACTAAAATCATGGCGACACCCAACAGTGTTGCGGTGTGTACATCGTGACCACAAGCGTGCATGACGCCACTGTTTTGCGATTTAAAGGGCAAGTCGGTTTCTTCGAAAATTGGTAGGGCATCCATGTCGGCACGCAACAGTATGACATCGCCAGCTTCATAACCATCGATTGTCGCTGTTACACCATAGCCACCGACATTTTCTTGTGGATTTAAGCCCAGTTCGCGCAATTTATCGGCAACCAAGGCCGATGTGCGTACTTCGTGATAGCTCAATTCGGGGTGGGCGTGAATATCGCGTCGAATGTCGACAATTTCTTGCCAATACTGTTCAATTAAAGCGTCAATATGCTTAATCATAACAATCTCCTCTTTATTAAACTTAGATTATTCTATAACCAATATACCCAAATACCACTTAAAACTAAACTAAAAGTCGCGGTTTTAGTTTTTCTTTTTGGTAAATATTAGCTAATCATCACCAAATCTGGCTTGATGGTGGTATAATATAAATTGAGATATTAAAATTATGACAAGTATTATTTATAGGAGGGTGTTATGAAGTACAGAATTGAAAAAGATTCATTAGGTGAACTAAAAGTACCAGCTGATGCCTTATGGGGCGCGCAGACGCAGCGCAGTATTGAAAACTTTAAAATTGGCACGCGCAAAATACCTTATCCAATGATACAGGCGCTCGTCATGGTTAAAAAAGCGGCGGCGTTGACCAATAAAAAACTAGAGGTACTCGATGCAGTGTTGGCTGATCGCATTGTGGCAAGCTGTGATGCGGTATTAGAGGGCGACTATCAATGCCAGTTTCCGCTTTTGGTTTGGCAAACCGGCAGTGGTACGCAAACTAATATGAATGTCAATGAAGTTATCTCGCATATTGCCAATCAGTCAGACAAAACAGCTAAAGTGCACCCCAATGATCACGTCAATAAATCGCAAAGCACTAACGATGTATTTCCGACGGCTATGCATATTTCAGCTTGTTTAGCACTAAAAAATGACCTATTCGTCGCAATTGACGATTTTATCACCGTGTTAAAAAAATTAGAAGAAGAAAATAAAGACGTTATTAAAACTGGTCGTACCCACTTACAAGACGCTACGCCACTTACTTTAGGGCAAGAAATCAGCGCTTGGCGCAAAATGGTTGAAATTAATAAAGCGATGCTTGAAGACGCTATTAAATACTTGAAAATGCTGGCAATTGGTGGCACTGCAGTTGGCACAGGGCTCAACGCGCATCCTCAATTTTCAGCCGGTGTGGTCGAGCAAATAAATGTTATGCTAAAGGCCGATTTTGTTGAAGCTGACAACAAGTTTTATGCCTTAACCAGTAAAGATGCCTTTGTCTTTGCACATGGTGCATTGACCGCATTGGCAGCCAATTTAATGAAAATTGCCAACGACATTCGCTGGTTGGCCAGTGGTCCAAGATGTGGCATTGGCGAACTCGACATACCAGCTAATGAACCAGGCAGTTCAATTATGCCAGGCAAAATCAACCCAACACAAGCCGAGGCGCTAACCATGCTGGTCACGAAGGTAATGGGCAATAATACGGCAATAGCAATGGCGGCGTCACAGGGCAATTTTCAACTTAATGTCTACATGCCCGTGATTATTTCCGACTTCTTAGAATCAGTTGAATTGCTCGCCAAAGGCATGGCGTCATTTAATCAAAAATGCTTAAGTGGCTTAAAACCAAATCATCAAAAAATTGAAGAACTGCTCGACAAATCATTGATGCTCGTTACAGCACTAACACCCTATATTGGCTATGACAATGCGGCAACTGTTGCCAAAACGGCATTAAAAGAGGGCAAAACGCTAAAGCAAGTTGCACTTGAAATGAAATTGTTAAGTGAAGCCGAATTTGATCAATACATGAATATTAAAGAGATGACACACCCTAACTTAAAATAGCATATATTGTTATTTCGACGGAATGGAGAAATCTCACACCACTTGTCATTTCGAGTAGGTTGCATACACGATCAGTAAACGCTTGCGTTTGCGACCAGTGCATGAGTTGAGAAATCTTAGGCTTTATACTAAAAGGTGAAACAATGAAAGTAGTTATATTTATAGAAAACGACGTCTACCCGCTAGACTTTGCTATTCCTTACGAACTATTTGCACAAGCCGGAGCTGAGGTTCAATTGGTTGCTGCTAAGGCGGGGCTATTAACGATGGCAACAGGCATAAATATCAATGTCAAACAGGCGCTTACTGCAGTTGGCGACGTCGACCTGCTATGGGTTTGCGGTAGCGAATCACTTGGTAGCGTCGATGACAATACACTTAATTGGCTTAATTTAATGGCGCACGCCGCCAAACTAAAAGTAGCGGTTGGCGGTGGCGTGCACCATTTGATT
>PDWJ01001405.1_pt1 | contig 35001 bp, 29 predicted proteins | sample 1430881 | NCBI WGS metagenome assembly PDWJ01 (sample SAMN01162460, study PRJNA174530) | Oral metagenome, whole genome shotgun sequencing project. | biome: Marine environment; feature: Marine mammal; material: Swab sample of the gingival sulcus; isolation source: swab sample of gingival sulcus...
AAATTCAGCAACTATTTCCTTTTTACCCAAGGCTTGAAACTTATCTTTTTTTCTTGTACACTCTGTTTTCATAAGGTCACCTTTGTTGTTTTATTTATCAGTTCGAAATAATTACAATTATACAACATTTGTGGCCTTTTTTCTACTCTTTTTATGAGAAATGCGGGTTAGAGGTAATCTGACACAAAATTTTGAATGTCCTCTTATTTTAAAAAAATTGACGTTTTATTTTATTTTTTCAGGGTAATAATCCATGATTTCTTCCAGGAGATCAATACCTGCCCCGATTAAAAGTTTTATTCTTGAAATGTATAAAAAACCATTTAAAATATTTTTTGCAAGTTGAGAGACGTTCCTGTTTTCAGGACTTTCCAGAAAACTGCCTTTCACCCATGAATTAAAAGATGAGATAGAGGGTCCTGACCATATCTGGAAATCTTCTTCCCTGTTTTCATCTCCTGATACAGCCCACCATGACGACTGACCAAGATAGGATTTTATAATTAGAGCTGTTTTTTTTCTGGGATTTTTTTCTGCTGTATCAATAAGATCTGGCTTTATTTTTTTGAGATATTTTTTTGTGGACTCCCATTCCTCTTCAATTTTTTTTTTAAGGATTTTGGTTTCAATAAAATTTTTATCGTCATCGGGAAGATCTTCAAAACTATTATAATTGTTATATATTTTTTCAAGATATTTTGATCTGGATGAAAATTTACTGCCCTTTTTTAAAATCTGTACTTTTCCTCCAAGCTCAAAAGTATCCGCAGAAGGTACAAGATCAAAATCACCCTGTAGAGCCTTGCTTAACAAAAATTTTACTTTTTTGGATGTATTTGCCTCAAGACATGACTGATTTATTGAGCCTGTAACAATAAAGTCTGCTCCCATTGAAAATGCTGCATAAGCAGACCATGGAGTGCTTATTCCCCCTGCAAGTCCTGCATGAAGTTTTATGCTTTCATAGTTTTTTTGAAATTGTTTTTTCAGCAAATATATTTCAGGGAAAAGAGAAACAGCAGGCTGCTTGTCAGTATGACCTCCTGAATCTGCTTCTGCAATTATATCAGAAGACATTGGTATTGATTCTGCCAGCAGCATTTCTTCCCTGGTTATAAGGCCTTTATCAAAAAGGTTTTTGACAGTTTTTGCAGGAGGAGGGCTTAAAAATCGTTTTGCAATTTCAGTCCTTGATATTTTCGCAAGAATTTTGTTTGGAATTATTATTTTTCCGTCTGAATTTTTTTTAACCCCTTTTAATCTGTAAAACACAAGACCCGGAGTCATTTTTATATATGCTCCTGCACTTATTATCCTGACTCCTTTTTTGTCAAGAATCTGTAAAAGCTCCAGTTCGTTATTCTGATTTCCAGGGATATTTATTATATTTATTCCAAATGTTGGTGTTTCTGATTTTAAAATATCTACATTTTTTATTATCTGATCATTTGAAAGTCCGGCAGACCCAAAATTTCCCAGACATCCTGTTTTGAAAATATTTTTTACCATTTCAACAGATGAAATTCCTTTTGCCATAGCACCAGCAATATATGGATATTTAAGTTCAAATCTTTTTAAAAATGTTTTTGAAAATGAAAAATTAGTTTCGGGAAGAATATATTCAGGCTCATAATTTTCGGCTGAATCCGATATGTAAAATTCACCGTTTTTTTTATATAAATAAAGCTTTGAGTCAAAATTTAAGATAAGCTTTTTTATTAAGCCGATATTTTTTCTGTTTATTTGAATCATTCTTTTTTCCTGATTAATATTTTGTAATAAAAAAGTTAATTTCTTGGATGAAATTGTTCGTGGATTTTTTTCAGTCCTGATCTTGTAACATGAGTATATATTTGAGTTGTAGCAAGATCTGCATGGCCAAGCATTATTTGTACGGATCTGAGATCAGCCCCCCCTTCAAGTAGATGGGTTGCAAAAGAATGTCTTAAAATATGGGGGGATACATTTTTTTTTATATCTGCTTTTTTTGAATAAATTTTAAGCTGCTTCCACACTGCCTGTCTTGTCAGGCTCTTTCCTCCCTGACCAACAAAAAGATAAGCGGAACTTTTTTGTTTTAAAAGCCTTGCTCTTGAAAATGTAAGGTAATCATTTATTGCATTTATTGCATAGTTACCTATGGGAACAGCCCTTTCTTTTTTCCCTTTACCAAAAACCTTTATGTATCCCTGACTGGTAAAAATATTTTCTTTTTTAATATTTACAAGTTCAGAAACCCTCAGTCCTGCTGCATATAAGAGCTCGATAATTGCATGATCCCTTATTCCTGTTGGTTTTGTCATATCAGGAGCATTAAGAAGTCTTTCAACTTCTGCAATACTTAAAAACTGCGGGAGTTTAAAACCGCATCTTGGCAGTTCAAGTTTTGCAGCAGGAGAACTTTTTATCCATTTTTCGGAAATAAAGAAATTATAAAGTCCTCTGAAAGAAACAAGTTGTCTTGCTCTGGAACGGGGGCTGATTTTATTTTCCCCAAGAAAAATCATATAATCGGATATATCCTCGGATGAGGCATTACATATATTTTTTGAATGTTTTGTTTCAAGATATCTCCCAAAGCTTGCAATATCTGAACTATATGCAGATATTGTTTCCTTTGAAAGACGTTTTTCAATAAGGAGATATTCATAAAAACATTCAATCTGCCGGTCACATGAAAGCTTTGTATTATTCATTAAAAAAATCTTGGTTATTATTAACTTATAAAATCAGCTGGATTAGTTGTATTAAGTACCTGGGCAGAGTCTTTTCTTACAACAGCCATGTTTTCAAGCCTTATTCCGCCCCAGGAAGGGATGTAAATACCCGGTTCAACAGTAACCACCATTCCCTCTTTTAAAACAGTGTCTGACAAGGGGCTGAGTCTCGGGGCTTCGTGTACAGCCATTCCAACACCATGGCCCAGTCCATGACCAAAATATTTACCATATCCGGCATCCTCAATAACTTTTCTTGCAGCAAGATCAACTTCCTTACCAGTTATCCCTTCTCTTATTGCATTTGTTCCTGCATCCTGGGCATTTTTTACAATATCAAATATTTTTTTGAATTCCAGCTTATCATCACCCAGAAAAAAAGTTCTGGTGATATCCGAGCAATATCTTTCAACAAGAGTTCCAAAATCAAATAAAACCGGCTCATTTTCACAAAAGAGTTTATCTGTGGGTCTTGCATGGGGTTTGGCAGCATTTATACCGGATGCTGTTATAGTTGAGAAAGACAGCTTTTCAGCACCCATTTCTCTAAGGGTTTTTTCAAGAATCCAGGCTCCCTGTTCTTCACTTATACCCGGTATGAATTGATTTACTACTTTTTTAAAGCCGTTTTCAGCTATTTCAAGGGCAATACTTATTTTTTTAATTTCTTCTTCATCTTTTATTTCCCTTAATGATTCAACTATACCTGTTAAAGGTTTCAATGAGGCGCCATGTTTTGAACTGCTCATTGATTCCTTAATTTTTTTATACATTTCATATGTAACCCTTGAAGACTCAAAACCTGCTTTTGTTATACCTGCACAATCAAGAATTTTAGTGATTTCAGAAGCAAGCCCTTTTTTATAACAATATAATTCATATAAAGGAGCCTCTTTTTCTGCCTGAACTACAAATCTAGGGTCTGTTGCAAGTACAAGTTTTTCTTTGCCAATGGCAAGAATCCCTGCTGTTTCATCAAACTGGGAGTCTTCACCTTCAAATCCGCTTAAATAAAATCTGTTTTCTTCAATAAATACCAAAAGCCCGTCTATATCGTGTTCCTTGAATTTTTTTCTTGTTTTTTCTATTCTTTCCTGAATTTTTTTCAATTTTCATCTCCAGATTATTAATCGGTTATACACCTGAATCCCAATATATTGGCAGTAAAGTCAGGCTTTAAAAAAAATCTTGACCATAGCCTTACAGACAGGTTTGAGACAAAGCTGCCACCCTTTGCAATATAAAAATTTTTATCTGTATGCTCTGACATTTGTGTTGTCCATTCCCATACATTTCCCAGAGTATCTGCAATACCGTTTTCATTTACAGATTTTATATATTCATCAACAGGTGTTGTATCACCTTTTCCAGAGTTTTCAATATTTGAGGCAAAATCCATAAACTTGTTTCCCCATGGAAAAGCAAAACCTTTTTTTGTCCTTGAAGCAGCTTCCCATTCAAATTCAGATGGAAGTCTTTTTCCTGTCCATGCAGCAAATGAAAGGGCATCCTTTATTGATATATGGACAACAGGATGAGCTCTTTTCATGTGGAGATCACTTCCCGGGCCTTTTGGTCTATGCCAGCATGCACCCCTTACAATTTTACTTTTTCCTGAAGCACTTAAAATCGTACTTGCTTTTCCTGTTTCAGGATCAATAACTGACCTGTATCTTGACTCAAAGACTGTTGAAAATCCCTTGATTTCTGCTGTTGTTTTATATCCTGTTTTTTCTGTGAAAATTTCAAAAAGTGCATTTGTAACAGGAAAGGCTCCAATATAAAATTGTTCAATCTGTATTTTTTTTTCTTCCGCCATATTTGCACCAGGAAATGGAGAGCCTGTTTTGTAAATGCCTTTTTCTACAACAATAAACTGATTATAATATCTGTCCATAGCTCCAAGATAGCTGTCAAATTTTTCAGACAGGAGTTTTCTTGATTCTATATTATGTTTTTCCAGATAACTTTCAAATTCACCCAGACTTTCTGAAGGAAGCCCAAGCTCAACAGGTTTGTTTTCAAAATTATCTTCATCAGCATCAACCAGTTCTTCATCTTCACCAAGCTCGATTTCATCGGCTTCAACTAATTCTTCGTCCCCATCAAGCTCAATAAAATCATTTTCATCTATAATCTCAGTATCATCATCAATCTCTTCATCTATAATCTCAGTATCATTATCAATTTCTTCGTCTATAATTTCAGTGTCGTCATCAACCTCTTCCTCTATTATTTCAGCATCGTCGTCAACTTCTTCATCTATTATTTCAGTATCATCATCAATCTCTTCATCTATAATCTCAGTATCATTATCAATTTCTTCGTCTATAATTTCAGTGTCGTCATCAATCTCTTCATCTATAATCTCAGAATCATCATCAACATCTTCATCTATTATTTCAGCATCGTCGTCAATGTCTTCATCTATAATCTCAGTATCATCCTCTATTATTTCAGCATCGTCGTCAATGTCTTCATCTATGATTTCAACATTGTCATCAATCTCTTCATCTATTATTTCAGTATCATCATCAATCTCTTCATCTATAATCTCAGAATCATCATCAACATCTTCATCTATAAGCCCAGTACCATCACCACTTTTTTCAGATTTATTTTTATTGTCGCTAAAATTTTCTTTTATTTCACCAAGAAGAGATTCTACTGCTTCAAATTGGGAGGACTCCTTTACAAAGGCCTTATTTTTTTGAATAAAATCGTTAATTTTGGACAAAACATCTGATATTTGTGAAAGGGAGATTTCCTTGTCTCCTGAAAAAGCAGATGTAAATGAGGAAAGAATTTTTTCTTTAGCATTATCTGACATTGCAAAAATATTTGAATTGGATATAATAATTCCTTCGGGATTTTTGCCTGAATCAAAGAGTTTTTGCAAATCTTTATTAATTGCATTTTTTAAGCTTATTGCGTTTTTATTTTTTGAATTGATTTTTATTTTATCTGTGGGAGTAATATCCCATACCTTTGAAACCAGAAATTCCAGGGGGATTTGTTTTATCCGGCTTAAATCCTGAGGGTTTTTATAACAGGCTCTTACAGCCTTAACAAGTTTTGCTTTTGGAGTATTTTTATCAATATAAGACAGGTTGTTAAGGGCTTCGTCAATACCACTTAAAGTAAGATTTGTTTCCAAGACACCCCCTTGGTAATAGTTATAGATATAAGGGCAATATGGCCACAACAATAGCTATAATAAACAATAACATTAATACCGGTAAAACATTTATTTCCTTTAATCTTGCAGCAGCTCTTTCCATTTTAAGAAAAAAAACTTTATATTTAACAGGAATATATAATAAAAAAGGAAATTATTTTATAGAAAAATATTGTGAAGATAAAAAAAAAATCAGTTTTGAAGAAAATGAGTTTACTGGTAAGTTTTCATCTTCAAAATTAAAAGGATTTGATTTTTTTGAAATTGATTTTTCTAATATAGATTATGAAAATAAAGATGATATAAGAAATTTAAATATGGTTAGAAAAAATTTTAATAAATCATATGATTATATCATTGAAGATCCTGCAAGCGGGCTTACAGGAGAGATAGAAGCTTTTTTATTTATGGCTGATAAATATATTATTCCCCTTGAAACTTATCCTGAATCTTTTGACAGCCTGGCTCCTTTGATTTCCAAGATTAAGTGGGCAAAGAAAGATAAAAAGATTTTTTGTGATTTTATGGGATTTCTTGTAAATAAAGCCCGGCTTGACTCAAAACTTTCTAATATTTTTAAGAAAAAAGGATTTGATCTTTTTACATCAAAATTTTTAAAAGATATAATTCCTGATTTTTATTTAGATGATTTTTATAAAAAAGGGTGTGAAACAATTCTGGATGATATTTTAAGTCTTTCAGGAAAGGCTTTTTTAAATCTTGCTGAAACCATAATAAAACAGGAGAATATAAATGAGAGTAGCAAACAGGGAAGCTATTGAAATTGGTGAAAAGGAACTTCTGGATGCAGTAATAGCAGAACTTGACTGGGACGCTATAGAAAAAAAACTTAAGGAAAAGCATAATATAAGTCTCCAGGAAGATGTTGAATTTAAAAATGGAGATCTTGTTGTTCATGGCAGTAAAATAGCCTATGAACTTAATTTTGATGTGAAAATTACTCTTTCTGTATTATTTGACAGATTTGGAGAATGTATTGAACTTTCTGCCGCAGGTTCAAAGGAAGAAGAGATAGAAGAAAAAGAGGAAGCACCTGATGAAAATTTTGTTCCACCTGAAAATATTAATTATGAAAAAAATAATGAAATGGCATCCGAACTTTCTGACATGATAGATGAGATTAACGAAGAATAATAAAAAAAATCCGGGCGAAGAAAAATGACAGTTTCAAAAGATTCAGAATTTATTTTTTTCAGATCAGAGCTGAATAAAACTCTTCAACAATATTTTAAAGACGCTGTTGATAGTTCAGTCCTGCCGAAAGGTATCAATCTGGAGATACCAGAGATTTTCTGTCTTATACTTTTAGTTGAAAGGGAAGAGGAGATAAAGTCTATTACTGATTCTCAAAGATATACTTATGACAGTTTTATTAATGAGCTTGAAAATCTGGGAATAGGTTCCGATAAAGTTTTTGTTGATTGTATAAATTTTCTTATTTCACAAAAATTTATTAATAAAAATGCTCAGGAGCTTGAACCTGGTGAAAAAGCATTTAAACTTGTTGATTTTGTAAATAAAATTTTTCCTGGTATGCCCGGAATTCATTTCGTGGCTTATGTGATTCAGACAATTGAAGAGATTTCTTCAGGCAGAAAAACTCTTGAAGAAGGGAAAAGTTTTTTCTATCAGACTTTAAAGTCAAGAAGCAGTTTAAAAAAAGATACCAAGACTGGTGAATTGAAAAGTGTTGAAAAAAATACATTAAAAAAAGAAAGCTCTGGTGTAAGTACCAGAAATATGATGCAAAAACTTGTTGAACTTCGCAAAGCAAGAATGGCTGAAGAAAATAAGTATTTAAAAAAAATGGAAGTAAAATCTGTTTTTTCAGTGCCTCCAAAGCTTAAAGAGATTGAGACAGAAGAGAAAAGAGCTGAAACTATAATTGATGAATCAGAAAATCAGAATGAAAAATTTGAAAATTATTCAGAAGAAAACTCAGATGAAAAAATACACAAAGACATCAAAGATTCTGAAAGTGAAGAAAAGGAGTTAGAAAGTTTTGACAATTTAGAGGAATCTATTGAACCAGATGATAATTTTTCAGTAAAAGAGGCTGATTTTGTAAAAAAAACAGACTCAGAAAATCTGAAATCCAGTGAAAAAGTAATTGAAATTTCTCAAGAATCTGATAGCTTGCCTGTAAATATTGATAATAATAAATTAGTTGAAAAAGAAAGCATTGAAATTTCTTCTGAAGAAAATAAAGGGGATGAAAATGAAGAAAATCAATCTGAAAAATTATTGTCTGATGAAGACATAGCAAAGAAAATTTCGGCTTTTGAGCAGGAGCTTTTAATGACCTGCCCTGTGTGTAAAGAAGGGAAAGTTCTGGAGAAATCAACAGAAAAGGGAAAGATTTTTTACCAATGTTCAAATGATTTTTGTCACTTTATAAGCTGGTCAAAGCCATTTTATTTTCAATGTCCTGTTTGTGCAAATCCATTTCTCGTGGAAATTATTTTAAAGGACGGTTCCAAAGGATTAAACTGTCCCAGAGCTACCTGTGATTTTATGCAAAAAGACCAGGAAAATCCAAAAAGTAAAGAAAAACCTAAGAAAAAGAAAAAAATTGTAAGAAGGGTAAGAAGAAAAAAATAGCGTATTTCTCTTTATTTTTTTATATAAGTAATATTGGCTTTATTAAAGTTTGTATAAAAATTACTCCCATGTGTTGTCGTTTTTTTGTTTAAGATCTATTACTCCTATGGAATTATTTTCAAACGTCATAATATTTAATACAAAACTTACTGCACTTATGAAAATAGCTCCAAAAATAGAGGTAAGAAAGCCTGAAACCGAAAATCCAGGGATAAAAAAAGCTGTAAGTTTTAAAATAACAGCATTTATGATGAATATGAAAAGCCCAAGAGTCATAAATGTCAGAGGGAGTGTGAATAAAAGAAGAACAGGTCTTAAAATCATGTTGAAAAATCCAAGAATTAATGCAGCAAAAAAAGCTGAAAAGATATTTGTTACTACAATACCCTTAAATATTGCTGCTGTAATTAAAATAGCTATTGTCTGAAACAAAACTTTATACCAGAAAAAATTTTTTTTCATTTTTAAATCCTTTTTTAAAATATTATAAATCTTTTATACTTATAATTCCCTGGGCTATATCTTCAAGCATTTTTTTATCTGAAATTTTTATCTTTTTTTTATCTATTTCAATAATATTTGCTGTTGAAAGTTTTTTAATGACCCTTGAAAAAGTTTCCTGTGTGGTTCCAATTATTTTAGCAACCTGTCCTTTTGAAAATTCCAGTTCAATTAAATTTTTTTCACCCTGAATTTTTTCCTGTGTGATTATATAAGATGCAAGCCTTTCCGGTATTTCCTTTAAAGTGATATTTTCAACAAGTATTGTAAATTCCTTAAGCTTTATTGCAAGCATGGAAATAATATTCATGGCTGTAGAAGGCTCTTTTTGAAATATTTTAATCAGATCTTTTTTTTTGATAAATAAAATTTCAGCATTTGTTATTGCCTGTGCATTTGCAGGAAATTTATGGCCTGAAAAGACTGCTGCCTCACCAAAAGAATCCCCGTCCCCAAAAATATGAAGAATTTGTTCTTTGCCTTCATCGGACATTTTGAAAATTTTTACCTTTCCTTTTTTTACCATATAAAAACCATCTGCATCATCTTTTTCAAAGAAAATCATACCTCCTGATTTTATGTAAGTTTCAGTGATGGAAGGCATAAATTTTTCTATTTGCTCATCTGTAAGAGAATCAAACAATAAGGATTGTTTTAATATTTTTTTCATAATTACCTCATGAATATTTGATTTGAATCAAATTCATTTTTTGAAAATTTCATTATAAACAAAAAAACAGGCAAATGAAATTGAGATTTTGCTGATTATATAAGAAAAATTTTTTTGTTCAACTGGTATTAAATTTTACATACATGGAGTATGATATGGCTATAGAGAGAAATATAATAGAAATTGATGAAGATTTATGTACAGGGTGCGGTAAATGTGTACCTGATTGTGCTGAAGGGGCCATTGAAATTGTTAATGGAAAGGCAAGGCTTGTTGCTGATAATTTATGCGATGGTATTGGTGCCTGTCTTGGTTCCTGCCCTGAAAATGCTTTGAAAATAATTCAAAGGCAGGCAGATGAATTTGACGAAAAAGAAGTTATGAAAAAACTTGAGTCAAAATCAGTCTGTAATTCAATTATGACTGTTCTGGACAAAAATCCATGGCCATTGCAATTTCTTCTTGTTCCACCTGATTCTGATATCTTCAATCAAAATAATATTCTTATTTCAGCAGATTGTGTTTCACATTCCTTAAAAGATTACCACCAGACTCTGGCTGTTGATAAAAGAATCCTTATAGGCTGTCCAAAGCTTGATAATATAGATGAATACAGGAAAAGATTTCTCTATATATTTAAAAATAAAAAACTGGAATATATAAAAGTTGCACGAATGGAAGTTCCATGCTGCTCAAAAATTGAAAATCTTCTTAAAGATTGTATTGCACAATCCCAAAGAAAAATTTCTCTTGAAATTGTAGTTGTGGGGCTTGATGGAAAGATTAAAACCGGCTTACAGGAAAAACGGCTTCTTTAAAATATTTTCAACAATTTATTATTTATTTTTTTTAGAGAACAAAGCTTCCTTTTCTTTCCATCTGTCATGGAACCAGAACCAATGCTCAGGGTTTTTATATATTTCCCTGGAAATAAAATCATTGTATATGGTTGTATATATTTTAATGTCTTTTTTGAAATCTGTCCTTTTTGGCCTTTTTAAAGGAGGAAAGATTTTTAATTTATATTTACCGTTTTTTAGCCTGTATGAAAAAATAGGAACTATTTCAGGCTTATATCTTAAATCAAACAGGGCAAGGCCTCTGTTTGTTTTTGCCATATATCCTAAAAATGGAGCTTCAACAGACACATTTATCATTGCTTTTTGATCCGGTAAAATACCTATGGTCTGTTTTTCTTTTATTATTTGCCTCACCCTTGTAGCACTTTGTTTTTTATCTATTACCTTGTTTCCTGTTTTTTCACGTATCTGGTTTGTTATTTTGCCAAGAGCATTTGAATCAAGTTTTCTTGCTATTAGATATATTGGATGTTTAATAATAAGAGGTGCTGCAGCTGCCATTAGTTCCCAGTTCCCAAAATGGGCACTCATCATGAAAACAGGCTTTCCTTTTTTTTTTGCAGAAAAGTAGTTGTCAAGTCCTTCAACAGAATCTATTTCATTAAGTATCTGTTTGTTGGAAAGCCTTTTAAGCCTTATAATTTCAAAAAAAGTTATAGCATGAAAAATAAAATTGTTTTTTGCAATTTTTTTTATTTTTCGGGGAGAAAATTTTGGAGAATAAACTTTTGAAAGATTGTGTAAAGCAATGATTCTGTGTTTTTTATCAAAAGCAAACCATAATTTACCCATGAAAATACCCAGATATCTGCCCCCCTGTTTTGGCAGTAATGAAAAAAGAGTTACAAGTAAATTTATAATTATAAACTCAATTTTTTTCATTAAATCTCCTTGATTTTAAAAAGGTTACAGGTATTTTTAAAAATTATTTCAGAAAGTTTTAATGGATCAGTTCCTTTTACTTCTGCAATTTTTTTTAGTATTGCCGGTAGAAAAGATGGCTCATTCCTTCTTGTTTTGTTTTTTTGCGGTGCAGGAGCAAGATAGGGTGCATCTGTTTCAACAAGCATTTTATTTTCAGGAATATATTTAAGCAGCGCCCTTAATGATTCTCCCCTTTGAAGAATGGTTACAATCCCTGTTATTCCAATATAAAGCCCCATATCAAGATATGATTCAAGCTCTTTTTTTGTGCCGCTGAAACAATGTATGACACCTGATTTTATTTGGTTTTTACTGATTATTTCCAGAAATCTTCCATTTGTATCACGCTCATGAAAAATAAAAGGAAGATCAAGAAGATTTGCTTCATAGATTTGTCTTTCAAGCCATTTTTCCTGAATATCTACAGGTGAATGCATTCTGTTGAAATCAAGCCCTATTTCTCCCCATGCCCTGACATATTCAGATAAAGCCATTTTTTTGAGTTCTTCTATAACAGATTCGCTGCATTTTGAGGTGTCATGAGGATGGACTCCTACAGCAATAAAAATATTTTTATTCTGCTGTGCAATCTCAAGAGCTTTTTTGCAGGTTTCAAGGTTTACACCTGCAATCATCATATGTGTGACAGAATTTTCTTTTGCTCTTTCAATCATTGTTTCTCTGTCTTTATCAAAACTTCTGTCATTTATATGACAATGACTATCAAAAATTATCATAAAAATCCATTTTATTGATTGTGTTTAGAAAATATTATATCCATATCACCTGAAAAATAAAAATTCAATTACCAAAATCCACAGCCTTATTTTTTACCTGCCTCCCCAAATGCAATTTTAAATTTTTTTAAAAAAGGATCAGGCGAAATACATTACAGGTTGCATGGTTATAAAACAAGGTTTTTGAAAGAAGTTCCCTGAAAGGAGAATAAGGCTTGCTAAACTTTATTGCAAAAATAATTATAAATCAATTGGCATGTCTAAAGCTTGATGTTTTTACAGAAAAAAAACAAGGTAGTACAAATAGATTAAATCTTCGGATAAAAAGCCGTTTCAGCTTTATCCTGGCATCTTTTGTTTTAAATTGCCAATCAATTTTGGTCTGGCGACTGTTTCGATCTAAATTACAGATCGCCACTTTTTGCCTCTTCTGGAAGAAATGCAGCATATAGTGTGAGTAGTTACAAATAAAGATTATTTAATTTATTTGATAGGAAAAAGGCAGGCAAAAAAATTATTTAAGCCTGCCTTCTTATTTTTAATGATTATTCAACAGAAAATCCAACTATATCAGGATTGTCTAAAATAGTCTCATTCTGTCTGTTCACAGCATCTATAATATCTATGCCCTCATCTATCCTGCCGTTTCTGTTAACATCAACAATTACATAGTACTCGCCCTCAACAAGAGGAATTCTCCAGATGGTTCTGATTCCAGCCCCATTAAAGCATGAAGGCTGTACACTCAAAGTTGAGTGACGTTTTCTGACATCAACCTCGTCATTTAATTCATTTGCATGGCCAAATTTTGAAAGATCAAAATTCTTTTTGTCCACTATATAAACATCAACATAGCGACTGTGATAAAGTCCTTCAACAGGTATTTCAGCCGCTTGACCAAACCACTTGAAATAAGGATTGAATACAGCCTTTACTCCATAACCGCCACGACGGTTTGTATCTGTTCCATTTACCTGAAAAACATCTCTGTAATCACAATATTCTGAATAACGGGTCCAGTGCTGTGCTCTTATATTTCCAAAAACAGCTCCTGAAGCTATATTTACATATGAAACCCTTGGATATGTATTTGCCTCTGTATTTAAAATAACTATTGAAAGAATATCATCAACACTTTCATCATAGTTACCGTTATTGTTATTATCTACAACAATATCAAAGATATTATCATCCGCCTTAGGATTTATAACCTTGTATTCAGAGTTAAGATCCCAAAGTTTCAAAACCTCTTCTCCTGATCCTGTTTTAGATAAAACAGCTCCACGAATACGTTCTCCATCAACCCATTCTTTATCCTTTAAAACATATGCCTTATAATCTTCTGATTGATTTTCAGCCTTAAGATAAACTATTGTTTTTCCGTTTTCTGTATTGGTTTCATCAAAAAATTGACTTTCATTTAAAGCGTCTGGATCAGAATATGTTTTATATTCAGGTAAATCCTTAACAAAAAGTACAGAAATATAGTCCTCAAGAAAAATATCACCGCTTTCAGCATCTATATTTCCATCATTATCAACATCCACAAAAATATCATACCTGGTATCTTTTGTTACATCGGGTGCTTGTATAATGGCATTCATATCATGATTGGAAATAAGTAAAGTTTTTTCGACATAAGGGAGATATTTACCATCAGCTTTTGATGCTGGCTTTACATCAGCTGAAACAGGGCCCAGATTTGTGCCATCCGGAGCTATAAGATAAATATTTACCTTTTTTGAAGGAGCAACCGCAAGATTGTCAATATTTATATAAAGATCATCATTGCCCTTTTCAGGAATGGCTCCTGTAATTTTTCCCGAACCATCCTTTACCGTAACAAATACATCATTTGCAGGGGTGTTCATAACAATAAATCCGGCAGCATCAAGTCCGTCAACACCATCAATATAGGAATCTATAAGTCCGTCTGAATCTGTATCAATACCTGCATCATAAATACCATTACGGTCAACGTCCATTACTATGGTATATGCCATATTATCCTGCCCTGGATTAACAAGAGTTGTTTCAGGTGCATTTAAATCCCACAGCAAGGTGTCATCCACTCTATGACTTTTTGTAACACTTGCCTCCTTGGGCTCTACAACAGCATTTTCAACAAGATTATATCCATCCTGTAAAATTCCGCCTATAAATGGAATAATGTAAAAATCAACCTTATCTACAATGCTTCCGTGTACTTTCCCAGGAACCATTTCAGCTTTAACAAAAATACGTGTTTTATCACTATCAGTAATACCATCTTCCTTTTTTGTGCCGGTTTCATCAAATGCATTGGAAAAATAAAATTCACCGCCTGATTTATATCCTGCATAAACTATTGGTTTTGGATTTTTTTCTACATCATCGTTTTCATAAACTATCCACATTTCCTGATTAAAATCAGTATCTTTATCTTCTATGCTTTTTACCTTTACCTTAAAAGGCATTATATCAACATCATCAGGAAGCTCAACAGCTGGGACACCATTTTTATTCCTCAAACCAACATCATACCACAATGGAGCAGGGCCTATTACACCATCTTCATCCGTCATGGACTCAATTTTTGAAATCAATTTCCCGTCGCTGTCATTTACAGATATTTCATAATATTTACCTGGGCTTAAAGCTGAGACTTTCACATACATGGTATCAAGAGGAGCCAGACGCTTTGTTTCCTCCATATTCGAGTTATAAATTGTAAGAATTTTTTTCCCCGGAATTGGTCTTTCATCTCCGCAACCAATTACAAATCCGATGAAAAACAAAAGAAAACCAGTAATTATATTAATAAGAAATCGTGTTTTCATTTATCACCTCTTAAAATTCTATTTATTTTTCCTAAACATGTCTCCAATTGGAATTTCTACGCCTGCATATGCCATAAAATAAAGGGAATCAATATTCCCATCCCTGGCTTCTGCAATATCATTTTGAGCAACATTATAAAATGCAACACCAAGACTGAACCACCCTGACTTTACTTTTGCTCCAATATTAAACAAAGGGTCTCCATTATCCTGATTTATCCCATGGGCTTCAGCTATAAGAAAAAAAGTATCAAATAGAGCAAGATCAGCTCCTGCACTGAAAAAAGCAGAAGAACTTTCTCCTTCGCTATAAAGGATTTCCATCACCCCTGTAGCGGAAAGTACAATTTTATCCTTGTAAAAAGGAATCTGCACAGTAACACTCAGAAATGGATTAAAAAGAATATCTTCTTCATTGGTGAAATCATTGCTTTTCAAAGACACAGCATTTATTCCCATTGCTGCCTGGGGAAGAAAGCCGTCTGACATGTGAAAAACTCTTGCCTTGAAATGATATGTATCCATTTCAAGATCTGTTCTGTCAAAATTATCCCATATAAACTGCCTTCTGGTGTAACCTATTTCAACATCAGATGAAGTCCCCACAACTATGGAACCTGAAGTGAGATAAAGATTATCCCCTTCAATTTCACCTGACTGCTGTGCCATTCCTCCTGCAAAAAAATTCCATTTACCTATGGTTGTTGCCTTTGGCACTGTAATCAAACCATTTTTACCCCAATTATAAACGGGTGAAATAGAACGCTTGAACATTGCAAATTCAGCTTCCCTTGTTTCAGCACAGACAAATGAAGCTGAAACAACAAAAAACAGCACTGTCAAAACAAAAATAAAACTTTTTTTCATACCGTTCCTCCTTAAAAGTAAATTAATCTTTTTTTATCCAGATTAAACTTCCCGCAAACCTTCATCTTTTAATGTTAATAATACAAAAAAGACCTGATGATTTTTACATCATTCAAATCAAAACTGATTCAAGTCTATCAAAAATATAAAAAATTAACAACAGATGCTGCTCTCTTTTAACAAACTCTAAATTTTTTTGTTTCAATTATGTCTATGGGCAGCTAATAATAAACAGGGCGTTTTTTATCAGACTGGATTAGTAAGTTTGATAAAATATAATAAGCTTTAATCATAGAAATCCTTTCAAAGAAGAAGATCTCCCTGGCCTGTAGCTTCAAGTACTGCCTGCCACAATTCTCCTTCAGGATTTATCTTTTTTCTTTTACCAGCACAAAGCTCCATTGGAATATGGATAAACCTGTTATTGAGATGCCCCACAAGCATATCAGTTTTTCCGCTCATACCTGCATGTACAGCGTTTCTTGCAAGGAATCCACAAAAAACACTGTCATTTGAATTGGCAGGAAGGCTTCTTATCATATAGCTTGGGTCAATATATTTTATAGAAAAATTTATGTTTTTTTCTTTAAAATAGTTCTCTATTCGGCTTTTCAGGTAGAGACCTATATCATGTAAAATTATATTTCCAGATTTGTCTCTTGAAAAATCACAATTCTTGAAAAACTCCTGCCCTGCACCTTCAGCAACTACTATTACTGCATGTTTTCTTGCATTGAGCCTTTTTTCAATCCCCAATAACAGGCCTCCTTCGCCATCCATTTCAAATCTGACTTCAGGAATCAATACAAAATTTGCATCCTGCTGGGCAAGAGCTGCTGTTGCAGCTATAAACCCTGAATGCCTTCCCATGAGTTTAACAATGCCAATTCCATTTGGAAACCCTGTTGCCTCGTTGTGAGCAGCTCTTAGAGCTCTTGTTGCTTCATCAACGGCTGTTTCAAAACCAAAGGATTTATCTGTTACAACAATATCATTATCAATTGTTTTAGGAATTCCTATTATTGATATTTCAGTTTTTTTTTCAATAATTCTGGAGGCAAGCTTATGTGCAGCCTTTAATGTGCCATCACCTCCTATCATGAAAAGAATCTGAATCTTATGGTTTTCAAGAAAAGAAATGATCCTGTCCATATCCTGCTCTCCCCTTGAGGACCCAAGAACAGAACCACCCAGATCTATAATTCTTTCCACATAAGAAGGTGTTAATTCAACAGTCTCATGCATGTAAGAAGATATAAATCCCTGAAGTCCATGCCTTATACCCAGAATTTTTTTAACTCCATATCTGAAATAAAGCTCCAGAACAATTCCCCGTATGATATCATTTAACCCCGGACACAAGCCCCCGCAGGTTACAATTGCACATTTTGTTTTTAAAGGATCAAAATATATTTTTTCCCTTGGCCCCGCCGCTTCAAAATATTCAGGAAGACCAATGCCATTATTATTCTCAGAGTCCACTTTAAAATATATTTTTCTTTCATCTGACACATATTTCACCAAATTTGATTTACTTAAATTATAAATAGGTGATTTTATCTTGGGAATCCCTGTTTTTTTTATTGAATTACTCATGTTAAACCTGATTATTATTTCATATAAAAGATTATTGTCCTGAAAACTTTAATTCCCCCTTACCAAGAATATCATGGAGATGCAAAATACCAGTAACTGATTTATCATGACCCAAAACCGGCAAAACAGTAATCTGATTTTCTTCCATAATATTAAGGCAGTCATAAACAGGAAGGTCTTGTGAAACATAAAAAGGGTTTTCAGTCATTACATCTCTTACAAAAACACCTGAAAGAGTTTTTCCACTTGCTATATAATGCCTTATGTCTCCATCTGTAACAAGACCTTTAAGACGCAAATCATTATCTATAACAAACACAGCTCCCATAGATTTTTTATCAAGTATTTCAACAGCATCTGAAAAAGAAGAGGAAAAATCAACCACAGGAGTGTCTTTGAGCCCAAGCATCAACTCTCCGGCTTTCATGGAAAGCCTTTTTCCAAGGGAGCCTCCAGGGTGAAATTTTTTAAAATCTTCCTTTTTAAACTCACGTTTATAAATCAATGCAACAGCAAGAGCATCACCTGCACTTAAAAGAGCTGTAGTACTTGACGTAGGCGCAAGTCCAAGTGGACATGCTTCCTTTTCAACTCCAACATCTATGGTAATGTCAGATTCTCTGGCAAGAGAAGAAAAAGCATTCCCTGTAAAAGAAATAATGGGGCATCCAGCATTTTTTATCAAAGGTAAAACAGAGTTAAGTTCTGAAGTTTCACCACTGTTTGAAAGACCTATAAAAACATCATCACTGCATACAGCACCAAGGTCTCCATGCATGGCTTCAACAGGATGAAGAAAGATGGAAGGAGTCCCTGTTGAATTTAAGGTTGCACTTATTTTTCTTCCCACAAGACCCGATTTTCCAATTCCTGAAATAATTACTTTACCCTTTGACATAAAAATAAGGTCAACTGCGTCAGAAAAATTATGGTCAACTTTGGCTCTTATATGATAAATGGCCTCGGCTTCCTGTTTCAATACATCTTTCACATGATCTGTAATGGTTTTATTCATTTTAAAATCCAAATTTAATTTTATTGAAACAACACAGTTGTCAACTATTATAAATTCCTTTCAATAATTCAATGATATATTTTTAAAAAATTAGTTTAAATATTAAAAACTTTTTATATAAAACGCATGTATTCTTGACACTTATATAAATGACTTGTAAGAACTTTCAAAATTATTACAGAATTTTTGCTTAAATCAAATTTTAATAAAACAAAGGGATAAAAATGAACCCAATTGCAAAAGAATTAAATGAAATAATTCAAAAAGAAAATATTCATGTGTATGAAATGTTGTCTGAAATCGGAAAAAATCTATTTTTCCCAAAGGGTATTTTAAGCCAGAGCGCCGAGGCAAAAATAAAAGCAGACAAAATTAATGCTACAATCGGAGTTGCAAAAGAAAAAAACAATGTAATGTTTCTTGATTCTGTCATAGATGAAATCCCTAATATTCCTCCTGAAAAAGCCCTTACATATGCCCCTTCATTTGGAATCCCTGATTTAAGAAATGCCTGGAAAAAAGAAGAGTATGAAAAAAACCCGTCATTGAAGGAAAAATCAATTTCACTGCCGGTTGTAACAAATGGAATAACTCATGCTCTAAGCACTTTTGCCGATATCTGGACAGATAAAGGTGATCTTATAATTCTTCCAGATCTTTTCTGGGGAAACTATAATCTTATTATGAAAGTCAGGAAAGGTCTTGAATTTGCTCATTACGAAACATTTAACTCTGAAGGTGGTTTCAATGTGAGCGGATTTGATGAATGTGTAAAAGAACATGCAAAAAACAGAAAAAAAATAATAGTTATACTCAATTATCCACATAACCCTTCAGGCTATTCAATAACAGATAGTGAAGCTTCAAGCATTGTAAAAACTCTTGAAGATGTTGCCAGTTCAGGCACAAATGTAATAGCTGTATCAGATGATGCTTATTTCGGTCTTTTCTTTGAAGAGGATACATGCAAGGAATCGGTTTTTGCCAAAATTGCAGGGATACATGAAAAAATTCTTGCAATAAAACTTGATGGAGCAACAAAAGAAAATTTTGTATGGGGACTTCGCTGCGGATTTATTACATACGGAACAAAGACCATCAGCAATGAATCACAATTTTACGAAGCACTTGAGAAAAAAACAGCAGGCTGCATAAGGGGTAATATATCAAACGCCTCTCATCTTGGTCAGTCCATAATTTTAAAATCAATGAATTCTGAAAACTACCATAAGCAAAAACAACAAAAATTTCAGATTCTTAAAGAAAGAGCAAATAAGGTAAAAGAGGTTGTATATAATTCAAAATATGCAGATTTTTTTACTCCATATCCATTTAACTCCGGTTATTTTATGTGTATTAAACTGAAAAAAAATGTTGATGCTGAAAAACTAAGACTTCATTTACTTGATAATTATGGAGTAGGACTGATATCAATAGATTCAAACAATCTCAGAGTAGCTTTTTCTTCAATAAATCTTGAAGATGTAGAGCCTCTTTTTGATGCTGTATACAATGGTATTAATGATCTATTGTAAAAAGATATTTATATTAAAACATATAAGTATAAAAAATAAAAAAACCTTTGGATGTTTCCAAAGGTTTTTTTATGGCGGGAGCGACGAGACTCGAACTCGCGACCTCCGGCGTGACAGGCCGGCGTTCTAACCAAACTGAACTACGCCCCCTCATTTTATATATAATTTGATGGTGGGCGAAACAGGGCTTGAACCTGTGACCCTCGGCTTGTAAGGCCGATGCTCTCCCAACTGAGCTATTCGCCCCTTCAAATTAACGAAAACATATTTACTCTTCTTTAGAAAGCATGTCAATACAAATTTTTACTTTTTATTAACTTTTACAATCAAAAAAATATAAAAGATAAAAACTGATACATTTTAAGCTTTTAGTAATTTATAAAAAATCAATTTTTTAAAAGAGCATGGTCAAGAACTTCATCCATATGGGAAACTGGAATAAATTCCATTGACTCCAAAACACTTGAAGGTATATCAACAAGATCTTTTTCATTTTCTTTAGGAAAAACTATTTTTTTTATACCGCTCCTGTGTGCTGCAATAGCTTTTTCTCTTATACCTCCGATTGCAAGGACTCTTCCTCTAAGAGTAATTTCACCGGTCATACCAAGAGATCTTACAACTAAACGGCCTGTAAGAGCAGATAAAACAGATGTGCATATTGTAATACCTGCTGAAGGACCGTCTTTTGGAGTGGCTGCTTCAGGAACATGAATATGAATATCATTTATTTTATAAAAATCAGGATCAATACCAAAGAGTTTACTTCTTGAACGAATGTAACTCATTGCTGCCTTTGCAGATTCCTGCATGACATCTCCAAGTTTACCCGTAACAATTACCTCTCCTTTTCCAGACATAAGAACTGTTTCAATGGATAAAATATCTCCTCCTGCCTGAGTCCATGCAAGACCTGTTGCAACTCCTACAAGATCTTCCTTCTCAGCAGAAGAATATACAAATTCTTCCGGACCGAAATATTTTCCTATGGTTTTTTTATTTATCCTGAAAACAGGTTCTTTTTCTCCAAGACGCCATTTTTTAGCTGTTTTCCTGAAAATACCTGCAATTTTTCTCTCAAGATTTCTTACACCGGCTTCCCTTGTGTAATTTCTTATAATCGTCAGTATTGCATTATCACTTATATCAATGTCTTCCAGACTGAAACCGTTAAGCTTTGCCTGTTTTTCTAAAAGATGAAGCTTTGCTATTTCAAGTTTTTCAAGCTCTGTATATCCTGAAATCTGAATAATTTCCATTCTGTCCTGTAAAGGTGCGGGTATTTCATTCAATGAGTTTGCAGTGGTCAAAAAAAATACCTGTGATAAATCATAATCAAGATCAAGATAATGATCATTAAAAGAAAAATTCTGTTCCGGATCAAGGACTTCCAGTAATGCAGAAGATGGATCACCTCTAAAATCCATGCTCATTTTATCCACCTCATCAAGACAGATAACAGGATTATTTTTACCGGCTCTTTTAAGAACCTGAATAATTTTTCCAGGCATTGCTCCTATATATGTTCTTCTATGACCTCTTATTTCAGCTTCATCTCTTACTCCGCCAAGGGATATTCTCAAATACTCTCTACCTGTTGCCCTTGCTATTGATCTGGCAAGTGAAGTTTTCCCTACTCCAGGAGGACCTACAAAACACAAAATAGGTCCCCTTGATTTATCAACCAGCCCTTGAACTGCAAGATATTCAAGTATTCTTTCTTTAGGCTTTTTCAGGCTGTAATGATCCTGTTCAAGAATTTCCTCTGCTTTTTTAAGATCATTATTTAATGTTGAACTTTCTTTCCAGGGAATATCAAGAATCCAGTCAATATAATTTCTTACCACTGTAGCTTCAGCTGATATAGGAGGCATGAGCTTTAATCGCTTAAATTCCTTATTTACCTTATCCATTACTTCATCAGGAAGATTTTTTGCTTCAATTTTTATTTTAAGCTCATCAAGTTCATTAATATCTTCTTCAGATGAGCCCATCTCTTTTTTTATGGCTCTTATCTGTTCTTTAAGATAATAATTTCTCTGGGTTTTATCTATTTGCTTTTGTACCCGGCCTCTTATTTTTTCTTCAACTTTTGCAACCTCAACTTCCTTTGAAATATAATCAATAATAAAATAAAGTCTTTCCATGGAATTGCGCTCTTCCAGTAAAGACTGTTTATCCTCAAACTTCATTTCAAGTTTTGCACAAATAGTATCTGTAAGAGAAGCAGCATCTTTTTTTCTGCTTATTTTATTAATTAAATCAGGAACAATTTTTCTGTTAAACAGAGAATAGTCTTTAAGAACAGAAATCAACTGCCTTTTGCCTGCCTCAAACTCCGCTTCTTCAGGAAGTATTTCTTCTACCTGAGTAAGAGAGGCAGTAATATGTGAATTTTTTTCAAAAAAAGTGTCAGCATAAGCTTTTACCTGTCCCTCAACAAGAACCTTTACGCTATTATCAGGCAGCTTAACAAGCTGAAGTATTTTAGCTATAACTCCTGCTTTATACAAGTCATCTGATTTAAAAATATCTAATTCCGGATTCTTCTGACATACAAGAAAGATTGTCCTGTGAAGTTCCATTGCCTGAACAAGAGATTCTATTGATTTTTTTCTTCCAACAAACAAAGGAGCTACCATTCCTGGAAAAATAATGATGTCTCTTAAAGGCAGAACAGGTAATATAAGCTCACCTGAATTATTACTTCCAAATTTAAAAATATTTGAAAAATTCATCATCTCAGTCCAGCACCTGTTATATGATTAAATTTTATTATTGAGTGGTAATAGTATAACAAAAAAAGGCTCCATCAAAGCATACTGCTTTGTGAAACCCTTTTAATTTTTTATGCTATGCCTGTTTTTTGGAAGGTTCATATATAAGTATAGGTTCTTCCTGTTTCAAAATAACCTCTTCACCAATAATACATTCCTTCACATTATCAATAGATGGTATTTCATACATTATATCAAGCATAATTTTTTCAAGAATAGCACGAAGTCCTCTTGCTCCTGATTTACGCATAACAGCTTCTTTTGCTATAGCCTTAAGGGCAGCATCTGTAAATCTCAATGTAACTCCCTCATAAGAAAACAGCTTTTGAAACTGCTTTATCAATGCATTTTTAGGCTCTGTAAGTATTTTTACAAGAGAGTCCTCGGAAAGTTCAGTCAAAGTAGCAATAACAGGAAGTCTGCCTAGAAATTCAGGGATAAGTCCATATTTTACAAGATCCTCGTTTTCAACCATTTTGAGAAGTTCATTTTTTTCCTTTTTATCTTCTCCAACCACTTTAGCCCCAAAACCCATGGCTTTGCTGCTTATTCTTCGCTGAATATTTTTTTCCAGTCCATTAAATGTACCGCCGCATATAACGAGAATATTTGAAGTATCAACTTTTACAAAATCCTGCTGTGGGTGCTTTCTACCCCCTTTGGGAGGAACACTTGCTATTGTACCTTCAATTATCTTCAGTAAAGCCTGCTGCACCCCTTCTCCTGAAACATCTCTGGTTATTGACGGATTGTCTGATCTTTGGGATATTTTATCAATCTCATCTATATAAATAATACCACGCTCTGCTTTTTCCACATCATAATCAGCATTCTGCAGCAATGATAAAATTATATTTTCAACATCTTCTCCCACATAACCTGCTTCGGTAAGAGTTGTGGCATCAGCTATGGTAAAAGGAACATCCAGAAATCTGGCAAGAGTCTGTGCAAGAAGGGTTTTCCCGCATCCTGTAGGTCCTATAAGAAGAATATTACTTTTCTGTATTTCCACTTCATCATCATTCAAACCAGCAGTTTCAATTCTCTTATAATGATTTCTTACAGCCACAGACAATATTTTTTTTGCGTTGTTTTGTTCTATAACGTACTCATTGAGTTTTTCGGTAATTTCCTTTGGAGTAAGCAGAACCTTACTGCCTTCAAACTCTTTACCTTTGTCTTCTTCAACAATTTCACTGCAAAGCTGAATACATTCATCACAAATATAAACAGCAGGACCGGCTATAAGCTTTTTGACTTCCTTCTGACCTTTACCGCAAAATGAGCAGAAAAGTCCCTCATTGTCATTGTTCTGATCTGTCATAATTATATCTACTCCTTAGTTTCAGCCATGGCAGAAATATCATCCCTTCTTGCCACCACATGATCAATCAGACCATATTCCTTTGCTTCTTCTCCACTCATGAAATTATCTCTGTCAGTATCAATTCCAATTTTTTCTATAGTCTGACCGCTGTGAAAAGCCAGAATTTCATTCAATCTTTTTTTTATTCTCAGGATTTCCTCTGCCTGGATGCTTATATCCGAAGCCTGACCCTGAGCTCCTCCAAGTGGCTGATGTATCATAATCCTTGAATTTGGGAGGCTATATCTTTTCCCTTCTGCTCCTGCTGCAAGAAGAACTGCCCCCATACTTGCAGCCTGCCCTACACATAAGGTAACTACATCAGGTTTGATATACTGCATTGTATCATAAATTGCCATACCGGCACTAACCATTCCGCCTGGTGAATTTATATAAATATTTATTTCTTTTTCAGGATCTTCTGATTCCAGAAAAAGAAGCTGTGCAACAACCAGATTTGCAACCTCTTCATTTATAGCAGAACCCAAAAAAATAATCCTGTCTTTAAGCAAACGTGAATAAATATCATAGGCTCTTTCACCTCTGCCTGTCTGTTCAACTACCATAGGTATTAAAGGCACAGTACTTATCTCCTTAATTTAACAAAAAATTTATTCTTCAGAAGAAGTATTATCCTCATCTTTGGATTCATCCTGTGAAGATGGATCATATTCTTCAACTTCGTTATTTTCCACAATAAGTTCAAGGGCTTTCTTTTCAAGAAGAGTATGTTTGAAAAGATCCAGCTTGTCTGGATTCTCATTATAAAAACCTCTTATAAAATCAGCAGGCTGATTAAAGGTTGATGCAAGCTCCTCAAAACCTTTTTCAAGCTCTTCATCATTTATGGAAAGTTCTGCCTGCTTCACGATACCATCCAGAATAAGATGTCTTCTCACCTGATCTTCTGCAACTCCCTTGTAATCTTCCTTGAGAGACTCCCTGCTTTTACCTATCTGCTCAAGGCTTGTGCCATTTGCTTCAAAAGATCTTTCCGCTTCATTAATTATCTGCTCAAGCTCCATCTCAACCAGAACTTCAGGTAATTCAAAATCGCTCTTTTTTATAAGCTGATCAAAAATCTGTTCATTAACTTCCTGTTCACTCCTCTTATCATAACCCTGCTGTAAATTTTCCCTGATTTCCTTTTTTACATCTTCAACAGTTTCAAAACTTCCAAGTTCCTTTGCAAAATTATCATCAATTTCAGGAAGTTCTTCTTCAAGAATTGAAACAAGCTTTACTGTCATGGAAACGGTTTTTCCTTTTACAGAATCTGAATGATAATCCTCTGGAAAAATCACATCAAAAGTTTTTTCCTCTCCAGAAGCCATACCTATAACTTCATCATCAAAACCTTTTGAAAAAAGATTTTTCCCAAGTCTGTATCTGCGTTTCTTTACACCATCAAAAGGAGGAATTGGCTCCCCATTAAACTTTCCGTCAACATCAACTTCAACAAGGTCTTCTTCTTTTGACTGTCTGCCGTCTGTAACAGGAACTTTTTTGGCAAGATTTTTCTGAAGCATTTCAAGCTGCATATCAACTTCTTCTTCACTGAACTCATATTTAGGTCTTTTAAGTTCAAGCCCTTTATAATCAATTGGCTCCAGCTCGGGCTTTACATTTACAACAATATCAAATTTATAGGCACTTTTACCGTCAAAACTCTCTATATTATTGAATTTTGGCTGCCCTATTATATTCAGCTCACGCCCTTGTGCAGCTTCCATAAAACCTTTCTGAACCAGATTTGAAGTAACATCCTCATTAACATCTTTTCCAAACTTTGCTTCAAGTACAGATCTTGGAGCTTTTCCCTGTCTGAAACCGTTTAGTTTTACGTTTTTTCTCAAATCATTATAAGCTTTATCCACTTCTTTTTTGACTTCTTCCTCAGGAATTTCAATGTGGAGGGTCTTTTTAACTGAACTGTTATCTTCCACTGTAACTTGCATATTCTTCCTTCCTTCAATATTTTCTTTTAAAAACAAGTTTATATAAATAAAATGCTAAACATTTTTCACTCAGACAAAGGTCATAAAACAAAAAGATCAATCAGTTGACTAACCTGATAAATTGTCATAATCAGTAAGCAAAGAAATATTGTGAGTTTAATAACTATACAAAATATGCAAAATTAATATCAAAAAGATTAAGTGTCAAGAAAAATGCAAATTAAAACATTTCACAATATAACAGCCTTGTTACTGCTTATAACTATCTGTATTCTAATGCCTGTAAATATAAATACAAGAGCAGAAACTTCCATTTATACAAATAAACCTTTAATTATTATAGATCCTGGTCACGGCGGTAAAGACTGTGGGGCACAGGGACTCTCTGGATTAAAGGAAAAAGATTTCAATCTTTCCCTTGCCTTTGCCCTTAAAAGAAAACTTAAAAAAGACTTTAAAATAGTATTTACAAGAGAAGCGGATTATTTTGCCGGCATAAATTCAAGAGCAGACAAGGCCAATTCAAATAAAGATGGAATATTTATATCTCTCCATACAGGTTCTGTTTTTACACAAAATAAAACTGGTAATTTTTTAATTGGATATTATTCAAGTCAACCAGAAAAAAACAATTTCCCTGAAATTGACACCATAAACAGAAAACATACTCAAAACAGCAAAAAACTTGCTAAATCAATTTATCAAGTTCTCTCAGAAAAAAATACTGTTTCAATCTTTTCCGCACCATTTAGAATGCTTGGTTCAGTAAATATGCCTGCAATTATTATTGAAGCAGACAATATGAATTCACCTGAAGGTTCAATAAGACTTAAACATCCTGATTATATTGAAAAAACAGCCAAATCAATATCTATGGGTATTTTTAAATATTTCAAAATGGACCAGCAACAAATTTTTTAATTACTTATTTTAAATTTTTTTCTTGTCATAAAAAAAAAAGAGTGTTATTTGATGTTTCGTTCATGTTTACGGGGCGTGGCGCAGTCTGGTAGCGCACTTGGTTTGGGACCAAGGAGTCGCAGGTTCGAATCCTGCCGCCCCGACCAAAAAAACAAGTTCGCCTTTGTTAATCAAACACTTTTAATTTCAAAATACCTGTCAAGACGCATGGTTGTAAAAAGAGAATAAATATCTTTATTTATATTTACAAGCCTGAGCTTCTGCTCCAGCTTTTCAAGACTGTTATAAGCTGCAAAAACAACACCTATTCCAATGGGATCTACGTTATCAACACCTTCCATATCAATAACAAGACCTTTTTTCTCACTTTCTGTAATCTGCTGAAGTTCAGTTTTAAAATCATCAGCCATGGAAGCAACAATATCCTGCATTGGCTTGACAAGTACATGGTCATCATTTTTAATAATTTCCATCATGGCCTTTCTCCATACATAACTTAAAATTTTTATAAAAAAGAAATATACAATTTAATACAAAAAATATTATCTTATAATAAGCAAGTCTTTTAAAGATATCACAACTTATTTGAAAATATCAAGAATAATTAAAAATATTTGTGGATTTTAAAAAATGAACAAAAAAAACTTTCTCTTTAACGCTTTACTTTCAACCACTCTTTTTACTTTCTCATATGCAGGATATGGGCTGAATTTTCTTATTTGGTTCTCACTTATCCCCCTTTTCCACATCATATCCTTTTCAAAGAAAAAATTTTCTTCAGGGCTTTTATCAGGAGCAATAATATATACAGCTTCTGTAATATGGCTTGCCCCCACAATATCAAAATACGGAGGTATTCCATATTTACTTTCATTTGTGCCTGTAATTTTACTTGGAACATATCTGGGACTTTTTACAGCCATATTATCAATATTATTTCCTGATTACCCAAAAAAACCTTTTCTTTCACTTTTTCTTGTTCCATGCCTGTGGACAGGACTTGATTTTTGTGCCTCCTTTCTTTTTTCAGGATTCCCATGGGTTTCTCCAGGGTATTCACAATATAAAAATACAAACTTGATTCAGATTGCCTCCATTACAGGAGTATATGGACTTACATATTTTATTGTAATGGTAAATACAGGTTTTTTTATAATATTAAAAAGATTTGCAGAAAGTAAAAAACTCTTTAAAAAAGATTTTGCAATAATGGCTGTACTTGGATTATCTCTTTCTGCCCTGCTTTTTTATGGTCATTATAACATAGAAAATACAAAAAAGATTGCAGCTGAAAGCAGCAAGACATCCCTTCTTCTTGTACAGGCCAATATTCTTCCAGATAACAAACATGGCTCAGACATCAACAATATAGTTAAAAAACATTTTTCACTCATAGAAAAAAATAATGAAAAATATGATATTGCAATCTGGCCTGAAACAGCTGTTCCATATCCGGTTTTTTTAAATAAAAAAATAAAAAACCGAATTATTGATTTTGCAAAAAAAAATAATAATCAGCTCATAGGAATACTTGATGTAAAAAATATTAAGGAGAAATATATATTAAAAAACAGGGCAGTACTCTTTGAAAAAAATGGAAATACAGAGAAGTTCTACGATAAAATTCACCTTGTTCCCTTTGGAGAATATATTCCCCTTAAAAAATATTTTCCTTTTTTAGCCCTTTTTATAACCCCATCAGGAGAATTTTCTTCTGGTCTTCAAAATTATCTGATAAATATGGATAAAATAAAAATAGCCGCAAAAATATGCTTTGAAATAATATTTCCGAATCTTGTAAGAAAACAGGTTAAAAATGGGGCAAATATTATTATAAACCTTACAAATGACGCATGGTTTGGAAAAACAGCCGGCCCATATCAGCATCTTTCAATATCTGTTTTCAGGGCTGTTGAAAATATGAGATCAATTGCAAGATGTGCAAATACAGGAATATCTGCACATATTCTTCCAACCGGAGAAATTATATCCATGGGAGAACTTTTTAAAGAAGAAACCTTGACAAAAAATCTTCCACTTATTGAGAAACAATCAATTTATACAAATTATGGCGATTATTTTGCAAAAATTTGTCTTATTGTGCTATTGATTACAGGATTTTTTTATTTTATAAATTTTTATAGAAAAAAGGAGAAAAAAAATGAGTGCAGAACTTAAACAAAAAATTATAGAATGTGAAAAAAAACTGGAACAGCTCAAGGAGTGTCTTTGACCCTGCTTCCATAAAATTCAGACTTGAAGAAATAGAAGCTGAAATATCAAGATCAGACTTCTGGGACAATCCTGATGCAGCTACTCCTGTTCTTAAAGAAAGAACCATGCTTTCTGAAAAAAAAGATCAATACAAAAATTTCTGCAATAAAGTTTCAGACAGCAGAGAGCTTCTTGAAATGGCTGCTGAAGAAGATGACCAGTCAGTAATAAATGAAATCCAGCAGGAAATAAATTTACTTGAAAAAGATCTAAACAAATTTTCTTTGAAACTTATGCTCAATGAAGAAGATGATATCTGTAATGCTATAGTTTCAATCAATGCCGGTGCAGGAGGCACAGAAGCCCAGGACTGGGCTGAAATGCTGATGAGGATGTATCTCAGATGGTGTGAATCAAAAAACTATAAAACAAGCATAATAGATTTACAACCCGGGGATGAAGCCGGAATAAAGGGAATAACCTTTTCTGCAAGCGGGGAATATGCCTTTGGATACCTCAAGACAGAAAACGGAGTCCACAGACTTGTAAGAATATCTCCTTTCAATGCAAATGGAAAAAGACAGACATCCTTTGCCTCTATTTTCGTATACCCTGAAATTGAAAGAGAAATTGCTGTAAATATTGAAGAAAAAGATTTAAGAATTGATGTTTTCAGAGCAAGCGGCGCAGGAGGCCAGCATGTTAACAAAACAAGCTCTGCAGTAAGGATTACTCATATCCCAACAGGAATTGTTGCACAATGCCAGCAGGAAAAATCTCAGCACAGAAACAAGGAGATTGCAATGAGAGTCCTTAAATCCAGATTATACCAGATAGAAAAGCAAAAACAGGATGAAAAGCTTCAGGAACTCCATGACGGTAAAGACGAAATAGCATGGGGAAGTCAGATAAGATCTTATATTCTCCATCCATACCAGATGGTAAAAGATCATAGAACAGAATACGAAACAGGAAATACCCAGTCTGTTCTCGACGGAAATCTTGACAATTTTATTGAAGCGGCTCTTTTTCTCTGATCTATACAGGATTTCATCAAATGAACCCTTTTGATATAATTGAAAAATATTATGATAAAAAGTCAACTGCCTATGAAATACTTGTTAAACACAGTAAAAAAGTTGCAGAAAAGGCAATTGCCATAGCTGAAAACATAGGCGAGAAAACAGATATGGATTTCATTTATGAGGCAGCAATTCTTCATGATATAGGAATCATTCATACAAATGCTCCAGATATAGGATGTACAGGTGACAGACCATATATCTGCCATGGAATAATCGGTAAAAAATTCCTTGATGACCAGGGTCTTAAACAACATGGTTTTGTTTGCGAAAGGCATACATTAACAGGACTTTCAAAACAGGAGATAATTGAAAACAAACTCCCTCTGCCTCAAAAAGATATGCTCCCAATAACCCTTGAAGAAAAAATAATCTGCTATGCAGACAAATTTTTTTCAAAAAGTCCAAAGTATATAAATATTGAAAAAGATGTTGAACAGGTAAAAAAAATGCTTTCAAAATATGGAAATCAACATACCCGAAAATTTGAGGAATGGCATGAAAAATTTGCTTTAAAATAGATACTGGTTAAAAAAATGTATAAAACAAATCTTTACCATTATCTTAAATTTTATTTTATTGCAGGCCATCAAAAAAACAGGCCTTCAATTTCAAGTCAGGTAAAACAAGCTGTTTCAGGAGGGGCAACAATGGTTTTGTATAAAAATAAAAGCTTTACACCTGATAATATAAATGAAGTTTTTCAACTAGCTGATTTTTTAAAGCTTAATAAGATCCCTTTGATTATAAATGATGATATCCTCCTTGCAAAGGCAGTAAAGGCCGACGGCCTTCACCTGGAACAAAATAAAAATAAAATAAGCTCTGCAATCAAGGTTCTTGGAGAAGACAAAATTTTTGGTATTTCCCTTTCAAACATGGGAGAACTGGAAAAAACAAATCTTCAAAATTTTGATTATATCAGTGCAGGCATTGATTTTATAAAAAAGGTTTCAAAAAAAACAAAAATCCCCATTGTTGCCTCAGGAAAAATAACACCGGATTTAACAAAAAATATTATTAAGGCAGGAGCATCAGGAATCTCTGTAATAAGTGATGTTAAAAAAAATATAAAGGAAACTTCTCTTTTATTCTCAAAAGCACTTGGCCTTAATGAAAACAAAATTATAGAAAAACCAATTGATGAATTTGAATTAATAGACAATCTTAAAAAATTTCCGTCGTTTATTAACAAAAATCTTAAAAAGGGAGCAGGAGATGATGCTGCTCTTCTGAAAACATTAAAAAAACCTGTAATATCAACAGACACTCAAAGAGAAGATATTCATTTTAAAACCCAATGGATGAGCTTTTATCAAATTGGTTACAAAGCAGCATCTATAAGCCTCAGCGACCTTGCTGCATCATATGCGGTGCCAGAATCCCTTTTTATCAATCTAGGCATTCCACCATATATATCACAAAAAGATATTATGGATTTATATCAAGGTATTAATGATAATATTAAAAGATTTAATACTTCCATAGGTGGAGGCAATATTTCTTCCGCTGAAAAACTTTCCATAGATCTTTTCTGCACAGGAGAAGGCGGAAATATATTTCCTTTAAAGTCCAATGCAAAAAAAGGCCAACTCATATGTACCACAGGATTTTTAGGCCTTGCAAAAGCCGGTCTTGAAATTGTTGAAAAACAAATAAAAGGCTTTAATCTCCTAAAAAAGGCTTTCACTTCTCCAGAACCAAGATTTGAACAGGCAAAAATTCTTGAAAATTTACAAATAGATTGTGTTTCAGATATAAGCGACGGGCTTTATGGGGATCTGACCCATATTGCAAAACAATCACAACTTACAGCAAAAATAACCCCTGAAACTTTTATTTTCCATGGTGAACTTGAAAAATTCTGCCTTCAAAATAAAAAAAATGCTGCTGAATATATTATTTCAGGGGGAGAAGATTATGAACTTTTATTTACATGCAGCAAAGATAAATTTGATGATGTCCGTAAAAAAATAAAAAATGCCTTTATCACAGGATTTTTTGAATCTTTTTCAGGAGAGTATATCAAATCTGAAATAAAAGGAAAATCATTCAGGCACGGAAATAAAGTGCAGTCATATTAACAATGATTGCACTATGACCTTTAATTGAGCATTGAGAGGTATTCATCCATGTCTGTAGCCGCTTTACGTCCGGCTCCCATGGCTTCTATAACAGTTGCCTGCCCGGTAACAATATCCCCTCCTGCCCAGACTCCTTTTACAGAAGTTTTTCCTGTAGTGGAATCTGCCTCTATATACCCCCTGGAAGTGAGGGCCAGACTTGATTCAGAACTTGATAAAACAGGATTTGCTCCACTGCCGACAGCTATTATTACAAGATCGCAGTCAAGAATAAAATTACTTCCCTTGATTTCAACAGGTCTTCTTCTGCCGGAATCATCTGGTTCTCCAAGCTCCATACGGACGCATTCCATTCCTTTTATCCAGCCATTTGAATCCCCTAAAATTTTCACAGGATTTGTTAAAAGTTCAAGCTGTATGCCCTCATCTTCTGCATGATGAATTTCTTCAAATCTTGCAGGCATTTCTTCTCTTGAACGCCTGTATACAATAGAAACCTTTTCCCCGCCAAGTCTTAAAGCTGTTCTTGCAGCATCCATGGCAACATTTCCGGCACCGACAACAACAACATTTTTTCCTGTTCCTGCCGGAGTATCATACAAAGGGTCATAGGCTTTCATGAGATTGGCCCTTGTCAGATATTCATTGGCTGAATAGACTCCATTAAAATTTTCACCTTCTATATTCAAAAACCTTGGAAGCCCTGCTCCAACACCAATATATACAGCATCAAAGCCTTCATTAAACAAATCCTCTATACTTTTTATTTTGCCTATAACATAATTGTAAATAAATTTTACTCCATAGGATTCAAGTTTTTTTATTTCATATTCAACAATGGTTTTTGGAAGCCTGAATTCAGGAATACCATATACCAGAACACCGCCGCCCTTATGAAAAGCCTCATAAACATAAACTTCGTGGCCTTTTAATGCCAGATCCCCTGCCACAGTCAATCCAGAAGGCCCTGAACCAATCACAGCAACTTTTCTGCCTGTTTTATCAATATTGATATTTTCTTCCTGACATTGCTCCCTGATTTCCCTGTCTGCAACAAAACGCTCCAGAGAGCCTATTGCAACAGGTTCTCCCTTTTTCCCAAGGATACAATTTCCCTCACACTGGCTTTCCTGTGGACAGACTCTGCCGCATACAGCAGGCAAAAAATTCTTTTTCCTTATCTGTCTGCTTGCCTCATCATATTTTTTTTCTAAAACAAGACTTATAAACTGGGGAATCGGTACAGAAACAGGACAGCCTTCAACACATGCCGGTTTTTTGCATTTAAGACATCTTGAAGCTTCAAGAAGGGCTGTTTTGTCGTCAAAGCCCAGGGGAACTTCTTTAAAATTCCAACGTCTTATTTCCGGTTTTTGTTCAGGCATCTTCTGCCTTGGAGTTTTTTCTCTTTTTCCAGCCATAAATAATTCTCCGTTTTATTCCTGTGTTGCTTTTATTTTATGCAGATAGTCATTATACTCAATTCTTTCCTTTTCCCTGTAAGCCCCAAGTCTCATCTGAAGTTCATCGAAATTCACCTGATGGCCATCAAATTCAGGGCCGTCAACACATGCAAATTTTGTTTCACCTCCTATGCTTACACGGCAGCAACCGCACATGCCAGTCCCGTCAATCATGATAGGATTAAGACTTACAAGAGTCTTCACCCCATATTGTTTTGTAAGCTCAGAAACAGATTTCATCATCTTCACAGGGCCAATTGCAACAACTATATCCGGCGGCTCTTTTTCCAGTTCATCTTTTAAAGCATCTGTTACAAACCCTTTCCTTCCCACAGAGCCGTCATCTGTACAGACAAAGAGCTCAGTTGAAATAGCCTCCATTTCATCCTTAAGAATCAAAAGATTCTCAGATCTTGCACCAAGAATTACATCTACCCTGCTTCCATTGTTATTAAAACCTTTTGCTATTGGATAAAGAACTGCTATTCCAGTTCCTCCGCCTACACAAATTACCTTTTTTACTTTCTTTATTTCGGTAGGCATACCAAGAGGACCTATAACATCCAAAAAAAACTCTCCTTTTTTTAAACCTGAAAAAATTGCCGTTGATTTCCCTGTAATCATATAAATGATAGTTATCAGGCCATTTTTTTCATCCGATGAAGAAATTGTAAGGGGAATCCTTTCACCAGTATCCACTGCTCTTATTAAGACAAATTGACCCGGTTTTGCTTTTTTTGCAATATCAGGGGCTTTTATCCGGTTTAAAATAATATTTTCAGCTATTTCCTTCCTTTCTACAATTTCATACATAAATTTTCCTCTCCCTCAAGAGTAAATCAATAATTACCTTTTTATAAAAATCACTTTATTCATCAAAAACAGCCTTATCAAGTATTAAAATTAAAAATATCCTTGAAACACAATACAAAAAATAAAAAAACCGCCTCCCCGAAGTAAAGCGACTAATGGTAAAAGGGATGCTCAAATCAAAATTATCTCATTTTATATTTTCTGACATTGACCGCTTTCCACTCTAACAGGGGCTGTTTTTGAATACGTTTTTGCAGGTCTGGATCAGAAGTCAATATTGTT